>JAESGC010000024.1_pt1 | contig 176110 bp, 171 predicted proteins | sample 9266221 | NCBI WGS metagenome assembly JAESGC01 (sample SAMN14515568, study PRJNA621660) | algae metagenome | isolation source: Trichormus sp. ATA11-4-KO1 and co-occurring heterotrophs from soil, at the... | place: Chile: Atacama Desert, Tarapaca Region | collected 2009-05-22 | reverse complement strand
GTAATGTTCCAGATTGCATTGTGCTGTGGACGGTTTGCTGATTTTTCTGATTGTCCGATACCTATTCATTGGATGATACTTTTTATCAATCCACTCTTTTGCCACTTTGTCAATGCGTAAGTCCTAAGCACTAAGAAAAGTGCAAACTCTCAATATGAATGTTTTTTGGATGTAAGGATGTAAGGGAAAAACAAAAAATAATACTTACAAATCAATGAAATATAGAATAAATTTTTTCACGCTGTGCCTAGACGGGGGGAAATGGATAAGAACCATATAGAACTTAGAAGGAAGAAATACTTCAAACTTAGTTCACAAATCGCTCAGTTAGATAATGCACAATTGCGTTTTCTATTTGTTAATAGTGAGTCGAATAAATCTAGCACAGGTTGGGGACAAAATCACACTATCGTTCTTGGGGAATCCAAGGTCTTTGTGAAACGTGTTCCAGTTACGAACATCGAATTTGACAACCAGTTCTCCACCAGAAACCTCTATGCTCTGCCGACTTACTGTAATTACGGCTTCGGTTCTACTGGTTTTGGGGTGTTCCGCGAACTTGTGACTTATATCAAGACGACAAACTGGGTATTGGCAGGGGCGATCGCTACCTTTCCACTGATGTACCATTATCGGATTATTTCCTGGAACGGACGGCGTGCGGATGTGGATAGGTCGAGTATAAAAGGTTATGTGGAATACTGGGGCAATAGTGAGAACGCCGGGAAGTATGTGTTAGATAGAGCGATCGCTAATTATGAGTTGGTTCTGTTTCTAGAGTACATACCGCATGTTCTGGAAAAATGGCTGCAAGAAAACCCCAACAAACTTCAGCAACCCCTAGATGACTTACGCACGACGATTGACTTTTTGAGGACGAAGGGAATCATCCACTTCGACGCACATTTTCGTAATGTCCTTACTGACGGCGAGCAGACATATTTGACCGATTTTGGTTTGATACTTGACAAAAGTTTCATGTTGACTGCACATGAAAAGTCTTTCTTTGAGCAGAACACATTTTATGACTACGGAGAAATCCTGCGAAATATTGGACACCTGATTCGCTCGCCCTATGATTTATGTTCGGAGAACAATAAACACAGGATAAGGGAAAAATATGGTATAAAAGAAGGCTTCAAACTCTATGAATTGGGGTCTATATTACTCGACAACATCGAGCAGATACACGCTGACGGGGATATAAAGTTAGATGAGTTCTATGTTGCAAGTATCGTCAAATACCGCAGCATCATTGCGCTAATGCAAGACTTCTTTTCTCAGATGTGGGAAAATAACAAGAAAGACACGAAACTTCGTCACGCAGAACTAGGGCTGCTGCTTAAAGAGACAGGGTTTATTTCCTGACTTTTGCCGTCAAGTCTGGAAACACGGAAAAAGCAAAGGAGACAGGAGATGGTTGCACAAATTCAAGAATTGGATGCTGAGCAATGGGTGAAAACTCGTTCTTCCCTTGATTCTAGCCAATCCACTTTCCTCATTTGGACAGGTAAAATTTACAGTTTTATCCCTGGTGAGAAGCGAAAACTTCTGTTTAAAATGTCGGGAGTCAGCGTCAGTAGGTGCATTCCCACAGCAGAAGGTAGTTGGGATTTTACTTCTAGGGAATTGACTTACTACCTCAACCCACAGACAAATGAGATTCTGCAAAAATGGGAGAACCCCTGGACAGGGGAAACTGTACCTGTAATGCACGTTGCTAATAATCCTGTGCAGGGTCAGTTTCAAGGCAAATTTCCTGCACAAGTTGAGGGAGATACTACAACTTTTGTTTTTGATATTTTTCCCACTTATCCCAATCCACTGGCTGAAGATCCTGTATTTGCTGAATACAGCCCCTATCCAACTTATCAGGCAACGGAATTGTTCAAACTGGCTGTGCCAACCGCCGATTTATTCAATTCTGAACTAGTCTCAGTGTCTCAACTCAGACTTAGTTGGGATAGAATTGGTCAATGGTTGCCTTGGATGAAAATGGGCGAGCGCTCCGGTTATCTTATCTATAGTGCTGCTGGGAGTAAAGTAAATGGTTTTACAGAGTTGCCCCAGTTGCTTCAGGCGCAAATCAATAACCGCGTTCCTCTGTATAAACAAGCCCCGAAATTATTCTCAGATGGGGAAGATATGACTTCTTGGCTGTACTTCCAAAAGCACTTTCAGGCTTACTTAGACGGCGAAATATTCCCGCTTCCTGAAGCTGAGGAGTTGTAATTGGGAATTTAAAACACAATTAAAGTCTTTGCATATTTCTACTGATGGGGTCAAAACCTTTAGAAAACCGGGTACTTTCATCATAGTAAGCCCCTCTCAGGTCTGCTCCATACAACTTAGCTAAATTGAGTTTGGCTCCCCGGAGATTTGCCTCATTCAGTTTAACGCCAGACAAATTAGCTTTAGTCAAATTCGCTTTGGCTAGGTTAGCTCTACTCAAGTCTGCTCCCCAGAGTTTGGCTTTAGCTAAATTAGCGAGACTCAAATTCGCTCCCCACAAATTGATTCCCGGCAAATCGGCTCCAATTAGCTTGGCTCTACTCAAGTTCACGGCGGGAAAATATCTCTCTCCCAAGGCATAACGCCGCTTTAGTTCTTTAGCATCCATGAGTTTCGTTAATCTTCTTTAATAAATAAGAAGTAATATTTTCCCATTCCTGATTTAGCTCTTCTAGGCACTCTGGCTGATGACTGCGTTGATACCAGTAACGCGCATTGCTCAAATCACCTTCTTTGCGATGTAGATAGGCATGAACCCAAGCGCTATCAGCATCATTGGCATTTTGCACTATTTCGTGAGCGTTGTTCCAATCACCTTGTTTTTCATACCACAGTGCTTGCAGCGCTTTCGGTAATGTCTGGGGACATGAGCGCTGTTTTTCAATCAATCGTAGGAATTCTTGTGTATTCATGATCCCCACTCAACAACTATTAAACTTCTATTTCCAAGATACTCCGCAGTTTGCTGGTGATGTGTGTAGTTAATTCTTTATGCTGAACTTCCCCCCGTGCAAATGTACTAAATACCCATAAAAAGCCTGTATGGAAAGCGATGTAGGCTTTTAAAGTCGCATATTTGTACCCATGTAATTTTAGAATTATTTTAGATTAGTGTAGCCATGTATATAGAAAGAATACCAATAGAAACTCTCCACCAGCTGTGTTACTTCGCGAGTCCTATCGTGAAGGAGATAAAGTACGTAAACGTACTCTAGCTAACCTCTCAAAATTACCAGACCATGCGATAGATGGTTTACAGTTACTGTTAAAGGGTGGGACGGCAATTGAGACTTTACCTGAAGCGTTTCAGAAGCGGCTTTAGATGGCTTGTACATCATTCGTACATCTGTAGCACCTAAAATTTTATCTGCCGAAGATACTGTCAAAGCTTATAAAAGTCTTTTCCTAGTCGAACAGGCTTTCCGTAGTTTTCAAACTGTTGATTTAAAAGTTCGACCAATCTATCATTACACAGCACAACGAGTTAAAGCCCATGTATTTTTGTGTATGTTAGCCTACTATGTCGAGTGGCATATGCGTTCTCGTTTAGCTCCGATTTTATTTGATGAGGATGATTGGGAACAAGCTCAAATTCAACAAGAATCTATTGTCAAGGCAAATTCGAGTGATAGTGCTAAGGCCAAGGCTAGAAAAAAGCGTACCCTAGACGATTTTAGAACTGATGGGACGCTACACCAGAGAAGGTTCTTTGAATCTTGTATGAGGTCAATCAAGCAGTTTGATAATCTGTATATCCTTGAATATTTTCCGGTTCAAATTGACGCAGGATGCGAGTAGCTTGGCGGATCAAGTCTTCATTTCCTGTAACCACAATCAGGTATTTGCCAGCATTCAGACGATTACGGTAAGACAAAGCATCACCACTACCAACTGTTAAACCAACTCCTCCACCAATTAAATAAGCTCCTAAAGCACCCGATGCAGCGCCTAATAAACCACCAATAAGATGATTGGCAAATGCGGTAGTTTGAGGAAGAATGTCGATTCCCGTAAGCAAGTTGAAGGCAAAACCTGCTAAAAAGCCAAAAGGTATGAGCCAGTAAATGAGCTTATTGACTTGTTTACTGGCTTGTTTATTGGGATCAATGAGTCCAAATTCATCAGCACTTTGATAACCCTTGCCCAAAATATGGACTTGTGAGGTAGGCAAGTTTTCGGTTTCTAGTGCCGAGTAGGCGGTTTCTGCTTGGATTCGGTCTGGTAAGACTGCAACAAGGTAATTCATAACCAGCTATTCTGAGGAGGTATTTACTTCAAACTTAATATATGTATTAAATTGAGGTGATTGAGGCGATCGCATTCACTAACAAAATTTTTGATCCAGCAGCAATAATACATAATCCCGCTATGATTACATATTTTGTGATTAAGTAGGTAGGCACAAATAAAATCAACTATGTAAAGAAAAATGAATCAGCTTAAAACCCTCTTCCCTTCTGCCTTCTGCCTTATCCTAGCGATAAATTTTCCCACCCACCTACTTAGTGTTGCTACTTTTAGCAGAGTTAAGTAACCTGGGAAGCTTGCAAATTTCCAGCAAATAAATTTGAGGAATCAAGTCTATTACTTTCAGATTTGAAATTTCCCAGGATAATTCATTTACTACTACTGCTACTAAGCAAAATAACTGCTAGTATTTTGTTTAGCTTCTAACTTAAGAAAGAACTTATTTTTTACAAGGAAGATTACATCTATTTATAGAGTGCTACTCAGCACTTATAGCGATTCCCAATTAAGTGAGGTACAGAACTAATATTTTTGGCGTTGCTGATTGAAAATATGAATTTATCTCGCGCAAAGGCGCAAAGGTACAAAGAAAAATCAGGGTGATTTTAGTATTTCATATTCTGATTCAGCAACGCCATATTTTTTAACGCAGAGGAACGCTAAGGTAGCGCAGCGTTACGCAAAAATTGTCAAATTTTATTAGCGATGTATTAAGTACTTCAGCAGATTAGGAAACGCTATAGCACTACTGAAAGCTATTCTGGCTTTTTGTTTTTTGTAAACGCGCTTGACTGCACTCCAAGCAACACGAAAGGCGCGCTCTTCTTCTTTGTATTGTTCTTCAGCACTATTAAATGCAGCCCGAAAAATTTCTTGGCCGTGTTTAGGTAAGTTTTCTTTGACTATATCTGGTAAGTCCTCAATCTGTTGGTAAGGCATAAACGCTATTTCTTACGAGAGATTGTGGATGTGGGATTCAACTCAACTCAATTATTTGTGGATGAATGCTTGATAGACTATCCCAGTAATCAGCTTTGTTCATATTCACCTTGAGCAAAATAATATCGGGTTCATCTAGTCCTTTGGGTAACCAAGTGTGAAGTTCTGGCTGCCAATGTTCTTGCATCTTGTTGCGGTCTCTCACTAGTTGTGCTGTACCTGATATGGAAATATATTGCTGCTGATCAGGTGACGTAAAACTCACATTGACCTGCTGATGGTGTTGAATATCAGTTACTTTCTGGGAATGTGCATAGGTAAAAAACCAAAGTGCGCCATCAGAGCTAATTTCACCACTTTTGCACATGGGACAACTGTGTAAGTTGCCATTTTGGTCAAGTGTGGTAAACATGCCACAGTTAATATCGGCAATTATTTCGCGTAGCTGTTGAACTTGTTGATCACGGTCTGTAGAAGTTGTCATTTATTTTGTTTTCCAGAGTAATCATTGTCTACAAGAGCTAGTAAGGCTCTTTATTCAGTATTAAGGGTTTTTCTTGTCAATAACGTGACTCTAGAGATGGAATTTTACTAACAGTATTTTTCTAATGTATAACCATAGAAATATAGGAGAGCGAACTTGCCGTGAGCATAGTCGAACGGGAATAGGAGAGAGTAATAATATAAGTTCTCTCTCCCTCCGCCTCTTTGACACTATTTCTGTAACTTTAGGCTGATGAAATTAGAGACATAAGTAATTACGCTTGTAGGTTAATTCCTTATTTTTGAAGAAGATTTGCAAATGACATCTACAATTGATTTGCCAGAAATTAATCTGCCTGAAATTGTTGACAGTCTCACAGCAATAATTTGTTCACCTCTGATTATTCCTGTTGCTGAAGCTGTAAAACAGCCTGTAGTCAAAACTACTATTAGAGAGGGTATGGCTTTGTCTGAAAGGTTGCAACAAGGAATCATGGAAGCAGAAGATGTATTTGAAAATGTGGCAGCAGAAGTCAATACCTATTTCACGAAAGAAAGGCGGGATAAAATTAATTCTAGAACTACTCAACAATATTTAACAGATGGTAAATCTGAAATAGCTCAAGATTTTCTCAATGTCATGTCTGACCTCAACAGTGATGTCAGTAGAATGACAAACGGTGTAGCAGATTTGCGGTTGCTAGTTCCTGTAGTGTTGGGTTTGTTTACTATCCGACAGTTGCTAAAGCAGGGACTACAACTTGACGCAATTCCCTGGTATGTATTGGCATGGTTTACCTTTGATACTTTTGTCAAACTAAACAAGGAATATGAGTTACGGTTATCAAACTTACCTAGAGATTAGCTAAAAATGTCATAGGCTGAAAATTTACAAGTTTTAATAGTATGGAGATTCGGAAGTTTCAGTCTGATAACTATAATTAAATTAAGCATATAAATTACAGCCCAGCGATGTTTTAGGGGCATTAAAGGAGCAAAATTTGCTGTGATTCAAGCAATACATACTAGTGTTAAAGGGAGAGCGAGATACAAAGTAAAAGAACTTTATCACTCACCATCTTTACAAAGATACTTAGAGCGATCGCTTGCGAAAAACCCAGAAATAATTTACGTTGCTGCCAACTCTTTAACGAGCAATATTCTAGTTTATTTTAACAAGAAAAATAGCATTCATCAAATATCATCACTAATTGATCAAGCTGTCAAAGATTATCAAAAAAAGAGTGGGTTATCTCAGGCAAATAAATTATCAAAAACTCTAAAAAAACCGAAATTAACTGTTGTTAATGCCCAAGAGCAAAAAAGAGAGAATTGGCATTTAATCACAGCAGAGAGTGTACTAAAGACATTAAATACTTCAAAAACATCAGGCTTATCTAGTGAGTCTGCCATAGCAAATTTAACTAAATATGGCCCTAATGTTTTATCTGAAGTAACGACGCGTTCCTATTGGCATATTTTAATTGACCAGTTCAAATCTCTACCAGTGGCTTTACTTGGGGCGGCTGCGGGAATTTCTCTGGTTACTGGCGGTATGATGGATGCTGTAGTAATTATGGGGGTTGTTGGTCTAAATGCCGTAATTGGTTACACCACAGAAACCCAATCAGCCAGAATTATTTACTCTCTCAAAAGTCAGGAACAAACATCAATTTGGGTAATTAGAGATAGTCGCCAAATAGAAATCCCTACAGAAGATGTGGTCATAGGAGACATATTATTTCTCAAACCTGGTAGTTATGTAGCAGCAGATGCTCGACTAATTGAGGCAGATAACTTAAGTATTGATGAATCTGCCCTCACTGGCGAGAGTATTCCCATCACAAAAACTACTGGCTCTGTGTCTGTGGAAAATATAGCGATCGCCGATCGCCTGAATATGGTTTATCAAGGGACTTTAGTCACTGGCGGTCAAGGACTGGCTGTAGTTGTAGCCACAGGCAAATTTACCGAAATGGGCAAGATCCAACAACTAGTTGGCGAAGCTATTGCCACAGACACACCTCTAGAAAGACAACTAGACGAGGTAGGTAGTCAACTAGTGTTAATTGGCATGGGAATTTGCAGTTTTGTCTTTGGTTTGGGAGTCCTGCGGGGATATGGTTTACTAGCAATGCTGCAATCATGTATATCCCTGGCGGTGGCGGCGGTTCCCGAAGGATTACCGACAATTGCCACCACAACCTTAGCTTTAGGCATCCGAGATATGAGGAAAAACAACGTCCTCGTCCGCAGTCTCAGCGCGGTGGAAGCCTTGGGTTCAGTACAGACAATTTGTCTGGATAAAACCGGGACAATTACAGAAAACAAAATGTCAGTGGTGGAGATCCAGACAAACACTCAACACATTACAGTATCTGACGGTGAATTGCTGGCTGGGGAAGAGAAGATTAACCCTTATACCAACGATGAACTATTAAAGCTGATTCATATATCGGTTCTGTGTAACGAAAGTGAAGTTAGCCGACAAAATAATGGTGAGTACGTAGTCACAGGTTCAGCCACAGAAAATGCCCTGATTTACACAGCAATTAATGTTGGGGTAGATGTCATCGCCCTAAGACAAAAGTATCAATTGCAGCAAACCAACCTGCGATCGGAAAACCGTAACCTTATGAGTACAATTCATCAGACTGACGATGATCACAAGTTGATTGCTGTCAAAGGTAATCCCGCCGAAATTATGCAGATATGCCAATGGTGGATGAAAAATGGACAAGTACTGCCTTTCACCGCAGAAGACAGACGGACAATAGAAATTGCCAACGATCGCATGGCGGGTCAGGCACTACGGGTGCTGGGTGTAGCCTACAGCTATATTGATAAAAGTCACAACGGCAATAATCACGAATCAGACCTGATATGGCTGGGTTTGGTAGGGATGACAGACCCTATCAGAAAAGGCGCAAAAGAATTAATTAGGGACTTTCATCAAGCTGGCATTGATACAGTGATGATTACCGGAGATCAAAGCCCAACTGCTTATGCGATCGCTAAAGAATTAAATTTGAGTCGAAATCCCCAACTAGAAATTCTTGATTCCACCAACCTCAACAATCTCACACCTGAAGCACTAACAGCACTTAGTGACAAAGTAAATATTTTTGCCCGGATTAGCCCTAGTAATAAACTGCAAATTGTCCAGGCTCTGCAAGCAGCTGGCAAAGTAGTCGCCATGACCGGCGATGGTATTAACGATGCACCAGCTCTGAAGGTAGCACAAGTAGGTGTGGCAATGGGCCAAGGAGGAACCGATGTAGCGCGTGAAGTTGCAGATATTGTCTTGGAAGATGACAGACTAGAAACCATGATCATTGCTGTCAGTCGGGGACGGACAATCTATAACAACATTAGAAAATCTGTGCATTTCCTCCTAGCCACCAACCTCAGCGAAATCATGGTTATGACCATCGGTACAGCATGTAATTTAGGCGAACCCTTAAATGCTATCCAACTGCTGTGGCTGAATTTAGTCAGCGACATTTTCCCTGGTTTGTCTCTAGCGATGGAAGCACCAGAACCTGACGTATTAAGTCAGCCACCCCGCAACCCAAATGAACCAATCATCAAAAACTCAGACTTTGGCAGAATTATTTTTGAGTCAGCAATACTATCTGTAAGTACTCTAGCAGCCTATGGCTACGCCATTCTCAGATATGGCATTGGAGCCAGGGCCAGTACTGTGGCTTGTATGACGCTAACAACTGGGCAACTACTACACACAATTAGCTGCCGTTCAGAAACAAACAGCATATTTAGTCAAGAAAAACTACCAAATAATCCCTACTTAAATGCAGCTATTACAGGTTCTTTTGCCATCCAACTTCTAGCTGTAGCTATTCCACCACTGAGGAATTTATTAAAGATTACCCCGATTAGTTTTGTGGATAGTGCTGTAATTGGTGGTGGTGCTTTGCTGCCTTTGCTAATCAATGAAGGTACTAAGAATCAAGCCCGTAATGAGGGATAAATCCCTCATTACGGGCTTGATTGCATTAATTATCAGGGGTAAGAGAACAAACCGCAAAGTACATAAAGTAAGAAGGAAAAGTAGAGAAAATCCTACTTAGTAGAGTAGAAGTCTCATAACTGAGGTGAAATTTATGAAAAAAGACTTCATGTTTACATCTGAATCTGTAACTGAGGGGCATCCTGATAAACTTTGTGATCAAATTAGTGATGCGATCGTGGATCGTTTTTTACAACAAGACCCCTACGCTAGAGTAATAACAGAATCTGTGGTGTCTACAGGCATTGTTTTTATAGCAGCAAGATTTGAACCTAACACTAATGTAGATTTCACGAATATAGCTAGACAAGTGATTAATCAGGTTGGTTATGAACAGTCTAATTTTAATGGAAAGACCTGTAGTATTTTGACAAGCCTCACAGAATTGCCACCAGATCCTAGCCATTTGTTTGATGAAAAAAAATTATCTGATGCAGAAATAGAGCAAATTACTGTTACCAATCAAGTAACAGTGTTTGGTTTTGCTTGTAATCAAACTTATAATTTGATGCCACTACCAATATGGCTAGCACACAAACTTGCCAAGCGAATTAGTGAAGTCAAACGCCAAAAAATTCTGCCTTATCTTACTCCTGATGGCAAAACTCAAGTAGGAGTAGAATATAAAAATCGCCGTCCCCATAGAATTCATAGCATTACAGTAATTGCTAGTCAGAACAAAGAATCAAAACCAAATTTTCCGCAATTACAAAATGATATTCGAGAAGCTGTAATTTATCCTATATTTGAAAATGAAGAAATTAAACCAGATGAAAAAACCAGAATATTTATTAATCCTGATGGGCCATTTATTAGAGGGGGGCCTGCTGTGCATTCTGGGTTAACAGGGAGAAAAAATGCCATAGATACTTACGGCGAATATTCTAAACATAGTGGTTCGGCTTTAAGTGGTAAAGATCCCATTAGGATAGATAGAGTAGGCGCATATGTCGCTCGTTATGCGGCTAAAAATGTGGTAGCGGCAAAACTTGCTGATGAATGTGAAGTACAGTTAAGTTACTCTATTGGCTTATCTAGACCTGTCAGTGTCCAAGTAGAAACTTTTGGTACAGGCAAAATTTCTGATGAAGAAATCACAACTGTTTTAGAAAAGTATTTTGATTTTCGCCTTGCGGGTATTATTAAACAATTTAATTTAAGACATTTACCTTCATTAACTAAAGGTGGTTTTTATAGAAAACTTGCCGCCTATGGTCATGTAGGTAGAGATGATATGGAACTTCCCTGGGAAAGATTAGATAAGGTTGGGGTTTTTTAAGGATAAATATATAAGTAATCAAAAACCTAATTATTATCTTTTGATTCTAAATATCTTTCTAGGTTTTCAATTCTTTGTCTCTGATGGGTGATTGTCTCTAGATATTTATTTGATTCATTCTCTAGTTCTGTAACTTTTTCTTTATATTTAGCAATTCTCAAATTTCGTTTAATTAAATTAGGAATTGACACTAGTAATCCAATGATAATTCCTATGCCTAGAGTCAAGATGAGCACGATCGCTAGTGAAGCCTGAAGATTCCAATCGAAAAATGTAATACTTATAGTAACAGCATTTTGGAACGCAAACACTACAGCTAATAAGGCTACCAAGACGGCAATAATGGAGAATATCTGCATTGTTGATTATGACCTCTCGCTCTAGTGACTAGTCTTGAGATTCTTTGATATTAACATTTTTGTAATTTTGAGTATAGTATAATATTGATGTTAATCTTTAATCTTTTGTAAGTATTTTAATTATGTCTACACCATCTCAAGTTTTAAAGCAAAGTGAGTTGCTAAAACGTTTAGTGCTTGATCGTGAAACAGTCGAAGAAGTTGGTCGTGTTTCCCGACTTATACTAGATAGTCAAGCACAAACCGTAGTGGGCTTAACCTGTAAGTCAGGATGGCTGGTTGGTAAGCAAAAAACCTTTACCTGGAAACAAATTGCCGCAATTGGTGACGATAGCGTTTTAGTAAGTCATCAGGATGATCACACCGCAGAAATCACCGAATCAGTTAACCCAATATTAGGGAGTGAAGTTTGGACGGATAATGGTAATAAAGTCGGACAAATCCAAGATTTTATCTTTGATGTGGAAACAGGAAGTGTGGTTAAATATCTGTTCTCTTCTAGTGGTTGGCAAGGACTGATGGAAGGAACATATTTACTTGAGCCAATTATGATTTCTAGCGTAGGCGATAAGCGCATTCTTGTTTTGGAAAAAGCGGTGCAAAATCCTCAGAAATATACCGAAGGACTGAGCGGCAAAATCAATCAAGCTGCTGAATTTATGCAAAATGACTATGAACAAACAAAACAGGATTTTGAGTCTACTGTCAAACAACCCTCCCAAAAGGCTATTGATCAGGTGAAAGATTTTGCTCAAGCAACCACGGAGAAAGCAGAAGAAACTATATCGGAAGTCAAGACTAAATTTCAGGAACGAAAATCTTCATCTACTACCGCAGAGGATTCTTTAGAAGATAAAATATAAGCTTCGTTCCTGATTCAGCTTGTTTCTATGCAGGTTGTGGTTCTTTTTCCGCAGCCAGGCGATCGCAGTATATAGCCCAACTAGCAGCAAATATACCAGTGATGGAAGTGGCGATCGCAGCTGTAAAACCCCATCCGACTGGCCCTAGCCAATCTGTAATTTCACTCACAATTGCTGTAGTAGCTTTACTAACGATATAAGCTGTACCTGTAGCAGCTAGAGTGACTAAACCCAACTGCGATAGCATTTCTAAAATTCCCTGACTGGATAAATCCTCATGAAAATAGATTTTCCAGATTGTGGTATACATAGCCACATCAGACGCAGTTAACACAATCTGTTTAGGAATTTCCCCGCCAGGAGTAGGCGCAGCTGAAGCAGTACCACTACCAATCGCATAAGTCGCGATCGCTAAAGCAACTTCTAATCTTTTCTTACCCAGATTACTCACCGTTTCTTCTCCTTTGACTTGTTAGCCTGGCATTCATGGCATCGCACTCTGGCGTTAACTCCCCTCACTAGGGTAGACCATCCCCTGACTAAATGAGTGCTGAGTGCTTCCTGAGTGAGAAAGAATCGATTTCTCTTTTTTAGGTATAAAGATTTGCTTGAAATTAATGTCAAGCTAGAAGATTGATGTTACATTTTTGTTAGAATTCTCCAACTTCACAGAATGCCAGAAGCGGAAACCTTCCAAAACCACAGGCAAGTTAGTGAACCAGTAAACTACTCATCAGTAGCAAGTCAAGCAGAAGGAATGGTACTGCAACTAGCTGATGGTAGTATCCAAGCTTGTAATGCCGCAGCTCAAAGCATTCTAGGATTGACAACTAAGCAGTTAATAGGACGTAGTTTATTTGATCTACCTTGGCAAGCTGATGAAACCCACCCAGCTAAGATGGCTCTAAAATCTGGACGGCCTTGTTTGCAAGTAATTAACGGTTTTCATCAGCCAAATGGTAACTTAATCTGGCTGTTGCTCAATTCACAACCGTTGTTTCAGTCACCAGAAACCGCACCTTATGCAGTTGTTACCACTTTTACGGAAATTACAGCAGACAAACTTCAACAAGTTGAGGAAAACGGCAAAATTTCTCAAGATGCAGAACATGATGATGTGGCTGGCTGGGAAACACTGTGGGATAAACATCTGATTCAACACATTGCCGAGATTATTCCCGGTTTACTATACATCTATGACCTAGTTGAGCAGCGAAATTTTTACGTTAACCACGAAATTTGTGAGCTTTGGGGTTACAAGCCAGCAGAAATCCAGGCAATGGGAACGGAATTATTTAACAAACTGATGCACCCTGAGGATTTGGCTCGACTTCCTGCTCATTTTGCACAATTTAACTCGGCTGGTAGTGGCGAAATCTTCACTTTTGAGTATCAAATTCAACACCTTAATGGTGAATGGCGCTGGTTCTGTAGCTATGAAACTTTATTTCGCAGAACGGCTGATGGATTACCGCAACAGATTTTAGGCATTGCTTTTGATATTACAGAACGCCGACGCACAGAAGTTTCTTTGTGGCAGAGTAACGAAAGATTTGCGCTAGCAGCTGAGGCTGCTAACTGTCTGATTTACGATTGGGATTTCCACAACAATACTATACACAGAACTCAGGGACTAAATCAGATTTTTGGTTACACTCAACAAGAAGCCGAACCGACCTGGCAATGGTGGCGAGAACGCATTCATCCTGACGACCAACAAATGGTTGATGAGCAGTTCACAGCTAGTATGGCAAAAGGGAATCATTATATCATCGAGTACCGGGTGCGTCACCAAAATGGCTGTTATCTGTGGGTAAATGATCGCGGTTTTGCGGTGCGGGATACTGATAATCAGATAATTAGGATTGTTGGTGCTAGCACAGATATCAGCGAACGCAAACAAGCAGAAGCAGAACTCAAACAAGCAAATCAAATTAAAGATGAGTTTCTCGCCATACTCTCCCATGAATTGCGATCGCCTCTGAATCCGATTCTGGGTTGGTCAACACTGCTCAAAAGCCGTAAGTTTGATCAAGCAACTACAAATCGGGCTTTGGATATCATTGAACGCAATGCCAAGTTGCAAATTAAACTCATTGATGATCTGCTAGATGTGTCCCGGATTATTCGCGGTAAGTTAAGCCTGAATTTTACTGTTGTGAATCTGGGATATGTGATTGATGCTGCCTTAGAAATGGTACGATTAGCAGCTGAAGAAAAATCCATCCAAATTCATCAGCAAATTGATAGAAATGTTGGTCAAGTTTGGGGTGATTTTCATCGTATACAGCAAGTTGTGGGCAATTTGCTTTCCAACTCCATCAAGTTTACTCCCTCTGGTCAACAGATAGACATTATACTGTCAGCAATCAAAGCTGATAATCACCACAGTCCCAACTATGCCCAAATTACAGTGCGGGACACAGGTCAAGGCATCTCCCCGGAATTTTTACCCCGCGTATTTGAATATTTCCTGCAAGCAGATAGCAGCATCACCAGAAAATTTGGTGGATTAGGATTAGGATTGGCAATAGTCCGTCACTTAGTAGATTTACATGGTGGTACTGTCGTAGCAGATAGTTTAGGAGAAGGACAAGGAGCAACATTTACTGTCAGACTTCCCCTGATGCCAGAGAAGGTCAAAGTAAAAAAGCAGAAATCTCCGGAAGACGAGCAGAAATTGAATGCCTCACTTTTGTCTGGACTGAGAATCTTGATTGTCGATGATGAGGCTGACACCCTTGAGTTTATTAGTTTCTTACTCCAACAGTATGGCGCGATCGCCACAATGGCCGCATCGGCCACCGAGGCGATGGCTGTGATTGCACAGTCACCGCCTGATTTATTAATCAGTGATTTAGGAATGCCAGAAGTAGATGGCTATAGTCTAATTCGCCAGATTAGAGCCATGCCACCAGAACGAGGTGGGAAGATACCCGCGATCGCCCTTACAGCCTATGCTAGAGAAAGCGATCGACAGCAAGTATTAGCTGCTGGTTTTCAGAAACACGTTGCTAAACCAGTCGAATCAACTGAATTATTGATTTTAATTGCAGATATGATGGGACAAAAACATAACTGAATGGTAACCGCCTATTTTTCAGTTTTTGCTTCCTCACCTGGACGTTCAGTGGCAGCCGGATAATCCACAAATTCTTGTGTTCTAGTTGTATTTGTAGTAACACCTTCTGGCAGCACATCTTCAGGATTGATGGATTTGTCAGCAGCATCATCCATCCGACCATCAGCATTAGTATTAGGTTTATCCGCAGTACCTTTATGACTGGCATGACCGCTAGGCATAATTATTCCCTCCACAGTGCTAGGGTACATATACCCTCAGCCTAAACGCACTGGCTGTGCAAAATACACTATCAGAAGGCTTAAGTTATATCAAGTCCGGCTAATTAGTTCTAATTCCCAAATCTATGCATAAAACCCAAAACCCCTTCTCCTCCGTCTCTCTGCTACCCTGAAAGCAGTAGTAAGCCCCATCAATGTTTTTGGTCTGTGTTCAATGGGACATGATATCAACTATTCAATTATAAATTTTTGCAGCTTTTGCTAATGCCACTTTTTCTGACTTTTCCCCATACCCCCGCACACAATGATCATTCCTATTTAAACTGAGTATTTTAACTAATTGACAAAATGCACTTCATCATTAAACTATCACGAATGAAGCGAAACGAGTAAAATACCGTTGCACATATGATGCACATAGCTATCTTTAAAGATAGTTATTTGATACTGTTTAGTTACTACCCGATTATAGGGGTACAGAACTGTTAATGTTAATCTTGATCAAATAATATGATTGATAATCCAAAGCTTGAACTGCCTTATTTTGATCAGTTATTAGAAGGTTTCCGCCAAGGAAACACCGAAATGATTCAAGGTTTTGGTCTTCATGTACATTGGGGTTATTGGGATGATCCATCAAAAGCAGATGGATCAATACATGACTTTGCATTAGCAGCAGAAAATTTATCCCGACGCATGTATGACGCAGGCAAAGTAACAAATGGACAAAAGATTCTTGACTGTGGTTGTGGTTTTGGTGGCACAATTGCAAGTTTAAACCATCACTTTGATAAAATGCAGTTAATTGGTTTAAATATTGACCCACGCCAACTTACTAGAGCTAGAGCACAAGTTCAACACCGTAGTCATAATTCCATCAAATTTGTACAAGGAGATGCTTGTAAACTACCTTTTGCTGATAACTCTTTTGACATAGTTCTAGCAGTTGAATGCATTTTCCATTTTCCCAGTCGTCAAAAGTTTTTCCAAGAAGTATGGCGAGTACTTAAACCAGGGGGAAGGCTTATATTCAGTGATTTTATTCCTTTAAGAGTTATGCTTCCTTTTATAAAAGTTTCAGGCAATTTAATTAAAAAAGTGGTTGGTAATACTTATGGGCATATTGACAATAGTTTCATTTTACCAACTTACCGAAAACTTGCCCAATCTACAGGTTTTACCTCAATCTTAGAAGAAGATATTACTTCTAATACTCTACCAACTTATTCTCTATTCAAACGAATTTTACGCGAGTCAGGAAATCAAAATTCATCTAAATCCACAAATATCATTGAATGGGTTAGTCGTATGGGGTTAGTCCGTTATTATATTCTTTCCTATCGTAAAAACGATTAGAATTATCGATTTACAGACATCACAGCCACCGTTTTTCCCCTAAATTTAGGAGAGGGATTTTTTGGAAGAGATGGGGAACAATTAAGCGAGAGTGTTAAACTAAACATCAATCATCCTAAAGACCTTGAAACTTGGTAGACGAAAGTTCGGTGTAACGAATAGTATTGCACTGACAAAGCTAAATTGGTGCATTAGAACTAATCGATTTTTCCTCTGCAAAAACGGGATAAAGAGGTAAACACTTTTATTATTTGGCATCAGTTAATTGAAGGAATCTTGACAGTAAATGTTGTCCCAACTCCTACTGCACTTTCCACAGAAATCTCTCCATGATGACGTTCTACACATTTCTTCACCACTGCCAAGCCCAACCCAGTCCCCACAATGTTTTCAACATTTTGACACCGATACAAAGGCTCATAAATTTTTTCTTGTTCTGCTGGTGGAATACCGATTCCTTCATCTATTACCTGAAAAACTATAGCTTCTGCTTCCGAATTTAAAATTAAGTATATCTTACCTCCAGCAAATGAATACTTAATAGCATTTAATAGTAAATTGCTGAGAATAGAATACAGCAATTTTTCATCTAGATGAGCACGAAAACATTGACCATGATTCATGAATTTTATTAAATGGGGAGCCGTGCCAAAAAGTTGTAAATCTTCTACTAAATTTAGACAAAAATTTTCTACATTAATCAATTGAGGTTTATAATCTAGCTTACCTGCCTCTGCTCTAGTTAAAGTCAATATATCTGTTAATAAATGATTCATTAATTTTGCTGAAGATTGAATTCGGTAGAGATTTTTTAATTGCTGATCATCCACCAGTTCTTTCAAAATTTCTTTTAATAACTGAGAAGAAAGTAAAATAATGCTCAAAGGTGTACGAAATTCGTGAGAAATCATGGAAAACAAGCGAATTTTGAGTTCACCAAATTCTTTTTCTTGGGCTAGAGAAACTTCTAACGATTCAATTTTCTCGCGTTTTATCCATTGACGATCCAGTGTGATACACAAACTAGCAATCACTATAAGACTTAAAATTGTTCCCAGTATTTCTATCAAGATTCGCAAACGAATACTGTTATCAGATTGCTCTAGAGAATTTTGCAAATAACTTTGTTCTTCAGCTTTAATATCTGCCATTATGGGCAAAATTTCTTCTCTAAGTTTAACGCTGCTTTCAGTAATATTATTTTGTGTTTGTAATGCTGTTTCATCCTTTTGATAAAGTTCAATAGATTGTCTCAAAAGAGCTAATCTTTGATTTACCAATGAGTCTAATCGTGCGAATCGCTGTTGCTGACTCAAACTAGAATGTATCTGCTCCTGTAACAGCCTGAGTTCAGACTGCATATTAGCAACTTCATTTTGATGACGCTTTAAATCTTGTCTATTACCCAAAAATATGTATCCTCGCCGTGCCGATTCCGCAGCCGTCATCGCCGCAGAAAAATCTGTCAAAGTATTGAGGGTTTGATAAGTATGTTGTATCCTATTAGCACCCTGTTGAATTTCAGTTGTGTTTTTAAATGAAGCGAAGGTAACTAATCCCATCAGTAACAGAGTTAAACCAAACCCGGCAATAATCCATTTTCCTCGGAGAGACCATTTCATAAATTTTTGATTCAGAAAAAATGAATTTAATTCAAGTAAATAGTAAGATTGATTAAAATAAAAGTTTGTAGTCAGCGGCTCTAGCCCTTCAAAAACTTGTAAAAAAGCGATAAATCGCCCATTACGAACAAAAATTTATTTTACATTTAATTATGTCTATCTGCTTAAATTCAAATGCTAATACCAATTTTGATGAAGATATAGCTATTATAAATGAGTTGTAAACCAATCTATTCTCTGTTCCCTGCTTCTACGAATAGTTTGTGAATCAAATCGGATCGCTATATATAATTAGCCTGCCAATCAAGGCTACGTTTCGGTCGCTCCAGGCTTCAACCTGTGAGCTAATAAAGCGCAACCTCACATAAAATTGGTATAAACAAAGAATATATTATGCGAATTCTTGTAGTAGAAGATGATAGTCAACTAGCAGAGGTACTGACGGAAGCTTTAAGCAGACGCCAGTATGTAGTAGATGTTGCTAAAGATGGAGAAGCAGCTTGGAACTCAGCCGAATCAATGAAGTATGACTTAGTGGTGTTAGATGTGACACTACCAAGACTCGATGGGATTAGATTTTGTCAACGCTTGCGTAATACTGGCGCCATTAATCCCGCACATCGGAACTCTGGCGCACCAGTGTTAATGTTAACAGCCCGTGATACTGTGGCTGATAAGATTGCTGGGTTAGATGCAGGCGCAGATGATTATGTAGCCAAGCCATTTGACCTAGAAGAGTTAATGGCTCGTATACGTGCTTTACTCAGACGGGGTGGTTCTGCAACTACAATCAGTTTATCTTGGGACAAACTACACTTAAATCCCAGTACCTATGAGGCGACTTATAATGGTTATCCTCTGTCATTAACTCCCAAGGAATATGCCATTTTGGAATTACTGGTTGCTAATGGCAGAAGGGTTTTGAGTCGTTCTAGTATTATTGAGCAGGTTTGGCCAGTAGATGACTCCCCAGTTGAGGAGACTGTCAGGTCTCATATTAGATGTCTTAGGCAAAAACTGAAAGCTTTAGGTGCGCCAGAAAATTTCATTGAAACGGTTCACGGACTAGGTTATCGCCTCAAATAAGAATCATCCAACTTTGGATGAAATGACGGTTTTGCTGAGTCCCCCTATTGCATCTGCACAAATTCTGCACAAATTCTGCACAGTGATTGCATGTATACGTTATATCCTCTTGTATACACATGAGGAGGTAAAGTAAAGGCAAATTGTAGATGAAATGGCAAGATGCATATCATGGCTGGTTAATTGAATTAACACCATTGTCTGAAGGTTATGTATTTAAGTGTTGGATGCCAGATGGGCAAATAGGAATTAGTAATAATCATATTTATCCTAGGTTCGTTCAGGCTATAAGGGCAGCGAGGAAAAGGGTAAAGTTGGAGTCTGCGAGTTTGGTGCTCATTCATTTTTTAGATGAATCATATAAAAATTGCCATATTAGTTCTCAAGAATATATATCTTTGAAAAATTCAATTTTTGACTTTACTACCTCAGCCGGTAAACCCAAAGAACGAGACTTTTAAATTCAGCAGATGAATAACAATTTTTTTTGTTTCTACAAAAACACAAATCATCAAATTCAGGACTTCAGCGATTATATAAAGTCTGTGATATTACATTTAGTTTATCGCACAAAGTTAGAACTTTTTGTCAACATTCAAAACGATGAACGTGGTAGCGGTAGATTTTGTGTCAAAGCTTGGTTTGTGAATTTCAGTTAAGGATAAAATCTCTGCAAATGCTTGGCTTTGTCATACTGAACTTCACTAACACTTGAAAATAGTCTTGGTCTTAATCTAGCATTAGTGGTGGTACAAGAAGTTGATGGCTAGTGGTTAAAACTTTGGGCTGTATATTCGTTACCGATCCAGAGCGAATGGAGGTAATTCTAGAGGAGCCTTATATTCTGCTGACCGACAAGAAAATCACTTTGGTACAAGATTTAGTCTCAGTCCTAGAACAGGTAGCTCGTTTTGGCAAACCACAGTTGATTATTGCTGAAGATATTGAAAAAGAAGCTTTGGCAACTTTAGTAGTTAACCGCCTACGCGGTGTGCTGAATGTAGCAGCAGTTAAAGCGCCAGGTTTTGGCGATCGCCGCAAAGCAATGTTGGAAGATATAGCTAGCCTCACAGGTGGGCAATTAATCACCGAAGAAGCTGGCCTGAAACTAGAAAACGCCAACTAATGTGGCTGCGGCTACACCTGGTGGTGGTATGGGTGAGGACTTTGGCTACTAATTTCAGGAAGCAGAGGGGAATGGGGGGAAAAGGGGACAAGGAAAAAAATACTCCCACACTCCCCCATCTCTTCTTTGGGTTTATACTCAGACGTTCGGCGAAGCTACTTCGACAAGGCTCAGTACAAGTCAGTCGAGCCGCACTCAACACTTTGCTATGAAGTGTAACACGCATACTCCAGCCAATTTGTCATAAATGTTTTATGAAGACATTTCCGAATATCACCCATCTATAATTTTTAAATTTAATACCCTGGATATATAGCAATTCGATTTGATATATGAAATTACGTACGTAGGTAATAAACAGGGAATAGATGTATACTGATTTTTTCAAAAATCCAATAGCAGTCCTAATCTATATAGACATAATTGGTACTTAAATGTTGATAATGAATTATGTCTATCTCACGTGGGTAACCAATAAGTTACCTCTAAGTTAGCCTCATGTAAGATCACTGATTTGCATAAAACTTACAATTAAACACACACTGATCCCATTTCATTTGCTTGAATAGCTATATTGATAGGATTGCAATTCACTATTTTGGATTATGCCTAGTAAGTTCATTGAAGTTAGGGAATATACTGTCCGGGCTCATAAAAGACAGATTCATACTCGTATTTTCCATTTTGTCTGTAAGCAGTGCAATCAGCCTACACAACGCGAGACTTTTGGCCCTCGTCCTTTATATTGCGAGCAATGCCGTCCTCCACAACCACCCAAAAAATCTCACCAGCCGTCTCAAAAAGCAAAACCTAGAGCAATGACTTACAAAAGTGATATCGATTTGGGATGATTTAAAGCATTATGAAAAATTTGTTGCAGTTAGAACCTCCTCAAGCTTTCCTCTCTCCACTTTTGGAATTACGAGACTACTATGCTCGCCTCGTAGAAGAGTATAAAAACTTATATACACAGGCGCGATCGCAGCTCGATCATGTAGATGCTTTGTTATCTAACTGGTCTGCTCAATCAGATGCAGTTCATGAGGTTTCCGCTCTTCCTCAAGAAGATTCATTGTTATCAAGCACAGGTCACATTCATCACTCTGAGCACAATTTGCTTGATTCTATCCAGTCTCAACTTCCAGACTCAGAAGACTTGGAGATAGAAGATGCGGCTTCTAGAACTACAGATGTTCAAGAGCCTCTAGAAAGTAAAGACCAATCAATCAGAGTGTTAGACATTCCCATGCTACCTGAGTATCAACCGCAAACTCGGATGGAAGCTATTAAAAATCTTTTGCGAGAACATCTTGGCAGTGTCTGTCACATAGATTTTATTGTGCGATCGCTTTATGGAGACCTAGAGCCACCCATCTTCAAAGTAGTCAAAGGTAGAGTCCAATCCTCGCTGACACAGGGTAGAGAAAGGAATGCCTGGTCGGGTATTCCTGACGAACCAGGTTGTTACACTCTGGATTTGAGTCTGGTAACTTCCAATAAAACTAAAGGTTACTCACAGACTAGCAAACCCAAAAAGAAGAAACCTCTTCCTATCCAGAATCCAAATGTAGTTCCCATGCTCAAAGAATTTCAGGGTCAATTTTTGATAGATGCCCTTTCCTCTTTCCTAGAAAAAAATTCGGGGAGAGTTTTCAGTGTTGCTGAAATCATCTTCGGTCTTTATGGAGAACTAAACGATCAACAAGTTAGAGAAGTTAAAACCAAGGTACTTAATGAACTATCACGAGGTTATCGGACAGGGCGATTCTCTAGAGTGCCTGACAAAATCGGCTTCTATACTTGGGATTCAAAGTTAATGCTAGAGCCAAGTCGAGGAGGATGAGGAAGATGGGGGGATGGGGAAGAACTTAATATTAGTAATCTCTCCTTGTTCCCTTGTCCCCAGGGCTGATTCGTTCCCTAAAAGGGTTAAAATTGCAAGGGCAAATCCACAATTAAGACCAAAAATTTTGGCATCTTCAGTCCGAAATACCTGATTTTTCTTTGCGTCTTTGCGCCTTTGCGTGAGATTATCCTCTTGACAAATCTCCAACACAAGCGAATGAAACAGCCCTGCCCTTGTCCCCCTATCCTCCTACCTCCTATCCCCAAGCAAGAGTCCGCTTAACTGCCTGTTGCCATGTGGCAAAATTAGCTGCTGCTTGATGTCTTCCTTGACTAGGTGCAAATATACGGTCAATTTGCCGTTGGCTGACTAATGCTGTATGGTCATCCCAAAATCCCACAGCTAAACCTGCCGCAAAGGCTGCACCTTGTACGGTAGTGTCGCGCATGATGGGGCGTTCTACGGGAATTCCCAATACGTCTGCCTGGAATTGCATGAGAAAATTGTTCTCGCAAGCGCCACCGTCTACGGTTAATCGTCCCATGGGAATATTAGAAGATGCGTTGATTGCTTGTACTACTTCTAAAACTTGATAGGCGATCGCTTCTAAGACCGCACGGACTAAATGCTGGGGTTGTACACTGGCCGGTAGTTTTATCCCAAATTAAGCAGGTTTCTCGCTGCACAGTCAGTCCCAATGCCGCAATAGCTGATGGTTTAATTTGAGCGTTTTTAATGGCGGTTTGCATCACCCAGCAAGTATCGCGCCAAATTTCTTCAGGGTCATGTTCCAACCATCCCGGTTGAGGATAATACTGGGTTAGTTCTTTGTATGCTTGCCCGATCATCTCGCCGTCGGCGTTAAATACAAAAGCCCGATTACCTGTTGTACCCAAGTCCAGTGCTAAAATGTAGCCCGATGATGGAGTTATGCTGCCGAATGTCTGCATATGGAAAAATTACACTACGATCCCTAAACACAATACTCCTAGATCGTTAGCAAATCTTCCCGACTTATCCCGTAAATTACCACCTCATTTCCCAAAATTTCCGTCGTCCCTTGCAATTTTTCCCCTAACTTTTGGGCGACACGTATGGAAGCAACATTCTCTGGACGAATCAAACTAATTACATGGGACTGCTTTAACTCTTGAAAAGCATAGTCTATGGCCGCTTTTGCACCTTCTGTAGCTAAGCCACGTCCCCAATAAGCCCGTCGGAGACTCCAACCAATTTCAAATCCAGGCCAGCCTTCTGGTTGCCAGCAGCCAATCCTGCCAATCATTTCACTACTTTGGCGTTGTTCAACAGCCCACATGCCATAGCCCCGCAGTTGCCAGTGACCAACTATCATTGCCATATTTCGCCAAGACTCCGAACGAGATAAGGGTTTTCCCGTACCGATGTAGCGCATGACTTCTGGGTCATTGCACATCTGGGCGTAAGCATCAAAATCTGTTGCACGCAATTCGCGTAAAATCAGACGTTGGGTGTCAAGTTGAGGAATTAGCACTGCAATTAACCCTCAAGATAAATCTCAAACGGGTGTTCGGTAGGTTACATTGGAAAGATTGCGGAAATTGAGTCCTAATCTCCAGTTATCCCGCTTGTAATAGATAGCGGAATCAATTCAGAAATAATTTACCATAGTTGATGTATTTTCGTTATCAGCAAAGCGATCGCCTCTGGCGTAGCTGAATGCACCCTTGTTGTCGTAGGTTATACAATAACTTACCCAAAAATCATTGAGTGAACCCCAAGAATCCCTACTTTGCTTGGGGTTAAGTTTCTACTTATGGTAGAGAACCGAAATTATCAAACTTAAGACATGAAAGAAATGAAAGTATTGGCAAAATACTTGGAGTTAATAGAGATAGAACAGCAACTAATGGAACGGGCTTAATGGCAACTAATTTAGTACGTGCAATGTCCGTCCTGACAAACGAACAGACTTACATTTTCTTACCCTTAGACCTTGGGAAAAGGTGCTTTCTAAAAGGGATTTACTTCGCCGATAAGTCATGCGATCGCTCTAATTGGGTAACAATTTTCATTGCCTAATGGCATCTCAAGCGAGAGATTAGGCTAGGTCATGTTACGATCTGGGAACCCCTTAAAATAAAGAAACTGCCGTATCTTGCTAATGGCAAACACAGCAGCTACTGAATAAATCAGTTATATATTACACTTTAGCAACAGCTTTCTGTTGTTGATTGCGCTTCAGTGCAGTAGTAGCACCAATAGCTCCGAATGCCAACAGACCCAACATAGTGGTGGGTTCGGGAACAGGTTGTGTTGGTGTACCAGAGAAAGTACTGGCTTGAATAAATACAGCAGAATCGAGAACGTTATCACCTACATCTGCAATTGCCAACTTAATTCTATTGGTACTGCCGGCAACTAGTCCTGTGGCTTGAGCAGTGAAGACTGTGGTAAAACCATCATATTCAATGTTGAAAGCGCCTGTGTCGTTGTTGATGTAAAATGCAGGATTACTGGCATCAACACCCAATGGGTTACCACCGTTAACGTTATTGATAGAAACTGGTGTGGTAGTTCCAGGGATTAAGGCAATATTTTCCCCATTCAAGAAGAAAGCAAATACATCATTAAAACTACTATTGGTAAATTCGTTGTATTCTTCTGATGCAAATACGTAGTTGAAAAAGAGATCGCCTGTTTCTGAGATAAAATCAAATTCGAGAACAGTGGCATCAAAAGTACTTCCAGGAATTAAGCTGTTTAAGTTAGTATCTCCTGGTAAACCGTTGTCCACTCCTGAGCTTGGGAGGCTATTTGGCCCAACTGCTAGGCTAGCATCACCAGTAGTCAGAATGATGCCACTGTCTATGCCAATTCCTGAAGACAAGCCATTGGTGAAAATACCAGATGCAGCAGGTGCGCCATTATATGTAACATTAGAAACAGTGATGCCCCCGCCCAAAATTTGATTAACTAAAGCGTTAGGGTCGTTAGTAGTGGTGATATTGATAGCGTGAGCAGGAACTGCGGCTATGCCTAAACCTACCAATGCGAATGCACTATGTGACAAAAAGTTGGTCAATGATTTCATTGTGATTTTCTCCCAAAACCTGTGAACTTTAACATTGGAAAACTCAGTGTTTCGCTGCGATCGCACATACCAAAAATAAGGAAAACAATTGAAATTTTCCTGACTTTTTTAGCAGCAGCATGGTTTTAGCTTAATGAATATATATTTAGTATTTACTTTTACTAAGTAATATACTCATCAGTGTATTTCCATAGAATACTGGTCAATCTATGCCTTTTGCTAGTTGAAAACCGTAGATTTATGGAAAAATTACATAGTAAAGTAAAATTACAAAATCTCTAAAATTTAGATTCAACAAGGATTACACAGCATTTTTTGGGGAAATAGACTAAGCAAACGATTTTCGATTTGTGAAGATTTTATGTAATATTACTTAAATTTTAAAAAACAATTATACTTATTAGACTAAACATTGTGTTGTATTTCTAGAAAAATTCACTAGCATTATCAGCTACAAACTTCTAGAATTACGAATCATTCCCTTTCTAGGTGGGTACAAGGAACAGGGAACAAAAAACAATGTGTGTAATTAATTGTGATTAGGCACTTATCTCAAACGCTAGACTAGAAAAAGCGACAAAAAACTCAAAATGCAGCTAGCTCCCCTGTTCCCGTTGATTTACCGCATTCTTCAACCGAGTTTTCCCAACTGTCTTTGGGGAGGCGATCGCCATACTCAAGCGATCGCTCTGACATTTGATGATGGCCCTCACCCTGAATACACACCCCAAGTATTGGCAATTTTAGACCGTTACAATATTCCGGCTAGTTTTTTTTGCTTGGGTGCTTGCGTCAACCGTTCTCCAGACATTACCAAAGCAATATGCGATCGCGGACATTGGATCGGATTACATGGTTACGATCATCGCTCTTTTCCCCGGCTTTCCCCACATGATCTGAAAAATAGTCTAGAAAAAACTCAAGTTGCTATCTATAATGCCTGCAACTTGTCACCCGAACAAATACGTGATGTTCGTCCCCCCAATGGTTTATTTACCCCCAAGACCTTAAAGTTATTCCTTGAGTGGAATTACCGACCAGTTATGTGGAGTGTTGTACCAGAAGACTGGGTAAGACCAGGAGTTGCTATTGTGATGCAACGAGTTCTCCAACAAGTACAAAACGGTTCACTAATTGTCTTGCATGATGGCATTTGTGGTGGACAAGATGTGGCTGCTACTATACAAGTATTGATTCCGCAATTACTACAACAAGGTTATCAATTTGTAACTGTTAATACTTTATGGCAACAAGACAAAATCAACAGTCAGCTTTCAGTCACGAATGTTTGATGGTAAGGTATAGGGGAATTTAAATCCCCCAGAATGGAAATTCCTCAAGATTCGCTTCAACTACTTTTAGATTTTCGTTGTTGAGGAATTTTCGTGTCAGAACTATCAGAACTAGTAGATGTGGCTGGCTCCTCAGTACCCAACAAATGGTGTATTTCACTTAATGAACCTGGTTCAGCTACAGGCTTATTTGATGACTCACTCATATACTCAATTAGGTCTTCCACTTGACAATTCAAGGCTTGGCAAAACCTAATAATTCTTTCAATATGGTCTGTCCCAGTCCTACCGCTTTCCCAGTTTTGGATAGTGCTTTCAGTTACGCCCACAAGACGCGACAGTTCAAGCTGGGTTAGCCCTGCTTTCTCACGAAGCAAAGCGATCCTTGGTTTTGGCTTGTTTTTCACAGCTACAGCACTTTTATTTTATCTATAGTCGTAGATCCTAGCACCAAAAAAAACCCAGGCCTAGAAAATTACTAAAAAACTTTTGCTAAAACAAAAATCTGGACTTTTGACACTTCCACTGCTATGACAGTTGGGAATTTAAGAACGCAGGTAAAATTCTCCGCCAAAGAGACTTAGCAACAGACAGCAGGAAGGAAGCTTGTGATCTTCCTTCTGCTTCTCCTCATATCCTAAGTGGTGGTACTTATTTCTATCCCCTACAGAAATCATCCACTCTCACATCCTTCCAAATCTCAGAAACCTGCCAACCTGAGTTGCCAACAGATTGGACTATAGGATGATCACGCACCGCAATATAGTTAGGTTCTCTATTTTCTCTATATAGTTCTTGATGTTCTTCCACCATAGTTTCTGGGGTATTAAGAGTATCTGCTTGAAAACTTTGTTCTTCTGCTTCCTCCATAATCTTGATCTTATTCAGGAGGAGTTTTTCAGACTTTTTGATTAGTTTCATAACTTTGATATTTGGAGGTTTGAAAACTGGACATTAAAAAAACGAGAATCTTAACATTGATTCTGAAAGAGACTAATGTAGTCTTTCAAGAATCTTTAGAGAGATCCGCAAAAAGCTATTATAAACTTTAGTGTTGGAAAAACTACTTGGCAGAAACTAGAATACAGCAATTTTACTGGAAATGCTTACCCATTGAGAAAAATTTTCTGAATATGGGTTCTAAAAGACCGACCTTTCAAGGGAACATCCCGGATGAGCAACCAGGACTTATAGTCTTTACTGCTTCCTTGCCTATAACTTTTCTTCATTTAGCGCTCATAGTCGGCTTGCATCCGTTCTCTTTTACTCCCTTGCCCATAAAAACCTCCCCTGAGTGTAAATGAATAATACAGTCAGCTAATTTTAGCGTCTCAAATGCTTGATATTTTAGATCACACAACAGAGAACTCTAATAGTCTTAAAGGTTTTTGGCATTACTGATTGAAAGTATGAATGAGCCTGGCTATGCCCCGCTTTGCTAACATGCATAGATGCAGAGCGGCTTCTCATAGAGTAGATGTTAAGGTAGTCCACTACGTTGGTGAGACAGTCCGCAGAAGAGGTGGCTTCCTTAAAGATGAACTTGCAAAGGTACAAAAAATCATTATTTAGTGATTTTGAAAATCTAAATTTATATACCGATTCAGCAACATTAAGGTTTTTTGATAAGCTAATAATATTAGGGAGTAATTCGGTCACATTAAGAAAAATTCTGATTTTTAATTTGTTTAGAAGTAGCTTCTATGAAATTGAAAAAAACTTGTATAAGTTTATGTATACCCTCACTACCTCCAGCAATTACACCTCCAGTTAGTAATGCATCTAAACACCTAAAAACAATTATTTGTGTGGGAGAATGTAAATCTATAACTATCAGTGGCTCAATTGAGCGAACACCTATTCCACTTATTAAAAAACCAAATAATAAAGATGTCCATAAAGCAATAATGCGTGTATCAGATTTATACGCCACTCTCTTACGCTCTTTTTCATTTAGCTCATTGATGATAGTATCTAAATCATCAAATTGCAAATTGTTATTTGCTTGATTTTGCATAATTTGTTGTTCTAAACTAACTCCTTCAGGTGGTAGCCGATTAATTTGATTAGATTCCACAAAAGTCATTTTATTTTGCTTTTGTTGTTCTTGTATAAATCTTCTTTTTTGCGCAATTAAAAAATTGTGATGCTGAATTGCTATGTCTAATTGTTCGGCTGTTTGTCCTCGCCAGGCAGTGATCAAAACTTCCAAGAATCGCTCTAATAATAAAGAAATGAAAAAGAGTAATGTGAGTAACTGTATAAGATCATTTAGTTCAAATGGCTTTAAAGTAAACGGTTGAGGTGATAGCCAAGCTGACAAAGTTACTACTAAAAAACTAAGAATGATTAAAAAAAGGAATAAAGGAGATTCGGGAGAAAGCTTGAACAACTTGTCTATACTCCTGTTCTGTGTCACAATATTTAAATTTAACCTTGGATCAAATCAGCATTTATAAAACATCTGTAAGATTTACTTGATAAATTGTTTCGTAGAGAAATTTCTCTCATTTGTGAGAGAAATTTATAAACTTTTGACATTAAAACCAGGGCACAAACAAGTAAATTCTATTGCTTTCTCAGGGAAATAACTTCAAAATCGAAAGTAGCAATCGGACGATTATCAATGTAAACTTGTATCCTGTGCTTACCACCTGGATCACCGGGTACAATTGTCCAGAAATTTTCAATCACACCATCTGAAGTAAACTGTGTACGTGTAGTTACAGCTTCAATGCCATCTTTTGATAATGAAAAATTTTCACCATCATCCGTAGCCCAGGTTTCTGGCGGTTTTGGCAATTGCAAAACTTCTCGCCATGTCACTTCACCTTTGTAATCTTTGAGTTGAATCCGCCACCCGTATTTGCCACTTTGATGTAATATGACTCTGTTGGTAGGGGTAAATTTACCTTGACCTTGAGAATCAATTCTTAGCACTCCAAATTCAGCTTTACTAACTGTAATCGGTCTAGTATTGCTTGACTGAGAGATTGACTGAGAAGATGCCATAGCATAATCTGCTGCCAAAGTAGTATTGAGGGCTTTAGAAGCTATGAACCCAGATATCAGCCAAGAAAAAGTTAGTACTATTGTCGCAGCCCAATTTCTCATTAGCACAGCAAAATTTTTGGTCAGTTACTAGTAATTATTCAACTACTTTGACCTATCTTCCGGTTTGAGGCTGCTTAGTCTGAGAAAGAGATGAAATTGTTTGTATTTAAAAATCTTAAATATTTTAAGTTTGCAGTTAAATTTTTAACATACTATAGACAAAGTAAAAATAAGTTTCCCGCATCAAAAACTCCATTTGACTGTGGAAGCTACGATAGCGGGTTGTAGGTGTAGGAGATGGATATGCATCCATTTTTAAGTCTCGTGCCATCAACACAGCTCGTTTCATATGTAATGGATCGCTGACAATCAGAAACTTCGTTAATTTGTAAGTAGATGCTACTTCCAAAGCATTTTTAAGGTTCTGGTGAGTTGTGCGAGATTGAGTTTCGGTAAGAATATCACCTACTTGCACCTGTTGTGCGATCGCATAAAGTTTACCAACTGTGGCCTCGGCAGGTTCATTACTTTCGCCCACACCACCAGTAAAAATGATGGTGCTAACGTTCCCATTTTTATACAAAGTAATAGCGTGGTTAATTCGTTCTTGGAAAACAGGAGATGGTTCTTCTCCCCAAACTGCTGCCCCTAGGACAATTGCCGCATCTGCTTTGATATTATGACTATTGTGACCGTACAAATAAATACTTAGTGATGTAGATGCGATCGCCAATAATAAGGCAGATATAAGACCCAGTAAAATCGGCATTCGCTTGATCATAGTTATTCCCTTGTCCCCATGACGAAAGTATACCCTCAGGTGAGGTGAGACTCGTCGTAGCATACAAGATCACCAAGTAGTGTCAGGCGATGCACCCCCAAACTAACTCAGTAGGCGTTAATTCCCAGCGTCACTATTATCCTCACTGGTCACGCATAGGTGAAACTAAAGTAAACACCGTAATCTCAGGACGAGCAAAAAAGCGCAGATGTATTCCTGTCATCCCTAAGCCACGGTTGGTGTATAGCAGCATCTCTCCTACTTGATAACGTCCTAAATAATACTTTTTACCCCAAGGCGGTAAAACCGGAGGCTGGAAAAAAGGCAAACGTACCTGTCCACCGTGAGAATGCCCCGATAGTTGCAAATCAAACCGCCTGGTAGTAGCACTCTTGTTCGCAAAATCTGGTTCATGTGCCAGTAAAACTGCTGCACCCCAATCAGGCAACTTCTTTAACACCAAATCTAAGCGGTCTTTACCCATGCCAACATCATCGACCCCAGCTATGTGTAATGACTCCTTGCCACGCTTTAAGGTGTAAACGTCATTACCAAGATGAACTAGACCATGCTGTTCTAATCCTTGTATAATTGCCTTGGTATCGTTTTCGTGGTCATGATTGCCTAGAATTACAAAAGTCCCATCTTTAGGTGTTAACTCTCCCAAAGTCGTACCCAAAGACGGAATTAATTGCGGCAAATTACGAGTGATTAAATCACCTGTAATCGCCACTAAATCTGGTTCTTGATGGTTAACTAAACGCACAATCCGCCTTAAACGCCGGGGATTCATCCATCTATCTCGATGAATATCGCTAATTTGCACAATGCGATAGCCATTAAATTCCGCAGAGAGATGAGGTAAAGTTAATTGCAAAGAATTGATCTCAATCCAATTCGGTTCAATCAACTTAGCGTATAGTAAAGTACAACAGCCTAACAGAAAGCACCATCCCAAACATCGAAAGGCTGAGCGACTGGCTTTTTTCAGCCACTTACGATTTCTCAAGGCACAAACTCCTGCAACGTGACTGCCAGATTTTCCGTTATGCTATTTCTTTAAATTTGGCAGTGAATCATTAGAGGGGTTGAGAAATTAAATAAAGAATTAAAGTAGCTAAAATGTAGAGAGGTGATATACTATCTCTCTCACTCACCCTGGTTTTATGAGACTGCCAATCGTTGCTATTATCGGACGCCCAAATGTGGGCAAATCCACCCTGGTTAATCGTCTCGCCGGGGAACAAACGGCGATTGTTCATGATGAACCGGGTGTGACACGCGATCGCACTTACATGCCGGCTTACTGGAGCGATCGCGAATTTTTAGTGGTAGATACAGGCGGCTTAGTCTTTAACGACGATACTGAATTCTTACCACTGATTCGCCAACAGGCACTAACAGCCCTTACAGAAGCCAGTGCTGCCATCTTTGTAGTCGATGGTCAAGCCGGACTGAATGCGGCTGATCAAGAAATTGCCGAATGGTTACGCCAACAACCCGTTCCTGTATTGTTGGCTGTCAATAAATGTGAATCTCCAGAACAAGGCGCAATTCAAGCCGCCGAATTTTGGGAACTAGGATTAGGTGAACCGTTCCCCATTTCCGCCATTCATGGCAGTGGTACAGGAGAATTACTCGACGAGTTAATTAATCACATTCCCGCCGTCACGGAAATACCGGAAACTAACGAAATCAAAGTTGCCATTGTTGGTCGCCCCAATGTCGGCAAATCGAGTTTGTTAAATGCTTTTGTCGGCGAAGAAAGAGCGATCGTCAGTCCCATTTCCGGCACAACTCGCGATGCCATTGATACCGTCGTAGAACGAGAGGGACAAATTTATCGCTTGATTGACACCGCCGGTATTCGCAGAAAGAAACAAATAGAATACGGTACAGAATTTTTTAGTATTAACCGTGCCTTCAAAGCTATTCGTCGCGCTGATGTAGTTTTATTGGTCATAGATGCTTTAGATGGCGTCACCGACCAAGACCAAAAATTAGCCGGACGAATTATTGATGAAGGTCGAGCTTGTATCATCGTTGTCAATAAATGGGATGCTGTTGAAAAAGACTCTTACACTATCTATGACTACGAAAAAACTCTAGAAGCCCGGTTACATTTTACTGAATGGGCAGAAACCATTTTTGTCAGTGCTACCACAGGAAAACGGGTAGAAAAGATTTTAGAGTTAGTGAATCAAGCGGCCGAGTCACACAAACGCCGTGTCAGCACATCTGTAATTAACGAAGTCCTCACAGACGCCGTAAGTTGGCATTCACCGCCAGCATCACGGGGTGGAAGACAAGGTAAAATCTATTATGGTACGCAAGTAAGTACCCAACCCCCAACGATCGCTTTATTCGTCAATGAAGCCAAACGCTTTAACGACAACTACCGTCGCTACATCGAAAGGCAATTCCGCCAACAACTAGGATTTAAAGGCACACCCATCCGTTTACTCTGGCGCAGTAAAAAAGTCCGGGATATGGAAGTTGGTAGTGTAAATAGAGCAACTCGCGTGAAATAAATAACAATCAGATTCCGGCTGATTCAGTTCCCCGTCAGCCGAAAATCTCACCCTCAAGCAACTGACGTGCATACTCTATAGCCTCTGCTGCTGTGGAAACTTTCCCCTCAGCTTGCGCTATGGCAATTTCTGTGAGCAATTCGCCTATTACTGGCGAAGCCGGAATATTTAGGGTTATAATTAGCTTCTTACCACTTACTAGCTGAGTGGGATGAGCGACCAGATCATCAGGGTTAAGGTAGCGGCTGATCAAAGGTGCGTAAGCGCGTAGCAACTTGTCACCAGACATCGCCTCTACCAAAGTATTATCTACTAAGGCTAAAACTACTATAGCCGGAAATACAATCCCCGCTTCTTGGAACAAGAAATATTGTTCTCGGATTGACATACTCGCTGATTTTATCTGCGGTAGCAGTTTCAGCGCAGTGGTAACAGCTCGAATTTCCGCACGGCTGTATGTTAGTTCCTGTAATTCTATTTCGGCAACTTCTGGATTTGGGTGAACCAGACAAGCAAGTTTTGTCATACCTAACCAAGTAGTTTTGACTGTATCGCGCACGTATTGTTGCAGTTCTACACTTAGTTGGGGCCAATTTTTTACCAGTAAGGTCGCTACTGTGTCTACTGCTGCGAGTTTGTGGAAGCTTTCAGCCGTAGCATTTTTGAAGAAAGGTGCAAGTAAACCATCTTCCCCCGCACTTGTTATCCAGGGAGTACCTTGAGAATTTGCCAACAGATAGCCAATTTCTACTCGCACTCGTTCGGCTGCAACTTGCGTTATTTGTGATGCTAAAGAACGAATTGTAGCTTGGGTGACAGGTTCAATAGTAAAACCAAGTTGTGCGGCTTGGCGATAGGCGCGCATTAACCGCAAAGGGTCATCTTCTAGGTTGGCTGGTGATATCATTCGCAACAAACCTTGTTGTAAATCTGCATAACCTTGCAGAGGATCGATGATTTCTTGGGTGTGGGGATTATAGGCGATCGCATTAATTGTAAAATCTCTTCTATGCAAGTCATTTGCTAAACTATCCCCTTCTTGTTGCGCAAAATCAGCCGTTGCTTCGGGAAATACCACACGAGCGATTTTTCGTTGTGCATCGAGTAAGACAAAACCAGCTTGATAATGACGAGCGATCGCCTTTGCCACCTTGACCGCATCCGATGAGATAATAAAATCTAAATCCAGATATTCACGACTTCTTTTAAGCAGCGCATCCCGCACTGCACCACCAACCATGTAAGCAGGTTGTGGCAACCATTCCAAGCTAAAAGGCCAATTTGCGGGAACTAAAGTAGGATAAATTGAACCGTACATTGTAATAAAAATCAACCTAACAGCTCATGAATAAAAGCTGAGCTTAAGTTAGATTAACAATAAAGAAAGGTTCCTGGAGTTGGTTCTATCATGTGTATTTGTGTGAACTGCCACTATGTAGACCGTTGTGAAACCTACCATGCCGTAGAAGCACAACACCAACAGCCCCACTTGACTGAAGATCCCACATTTAACCCCAATGAACCCTCCATCAATGTCAACATCCGCACCAAGGAAGATGTGATTGAGATGGAATGGGATGTTGTTGGTTGTCTCAGCTTTAAGAAAGAAATGGGTAAATGGTCGAAATTGCGTCCTGGTGAATTAGTGCCGACTTGAAAATTTCCGTCTGATATGTTGCTGTCTGCGTCATTAATAACCAAACTTTGAAAATTAAATTTTTTTCCTATTGAAAGCATTTTTAATGTCCGAAATAAAATCAAACAAGTTTGGTTAGATACTACTAGCTGTAGTGTTGATTTTGTCATAGACAAGCTAAACCCCATTATTCGGGGAATCGCTAACTATTACCGGACTGTAGTTTCCTCACAAATATTCAGTTCTCTAGATAGATGGATGTTTGTCAGGGAAAGAAGGTGTGCTAAATGAGTGCACCCCAAGAAGAATCAATCTTAGCGTAATCATCGTTAACTCAATTCTGAACTCGACGATGAACTGAGTCTTTGGTAGCTCGATAATTTGCTAAAGCCGGATGCTTGCTTAACTTGCATGTCCGGTTTGTCGGGGGGAAAGGGATATTGCTATCCCTTTCCCTACTACCCATTAAACGTGATGGCATCGATCCCTACGATGGGTAATTTCAATTTTTCAACTATGCCCCCACGAATAACCTCAATTGTTTCCCTACAGACCATCTCGAAGTACAAGCCCAGTACTTAAAACGCAACATCCGCAACAACCTCCTGCCAGCGAGTAGCCAAATCCTCTGCACTAGAGCTTTCAACCGCGGCAAGGTTTAACGGATAGTCAACGTTATCTCGCTCGATCCAGCGCGCGGCTGTGAATTGACCATTGCTTGCCCTTAATATAAATCCAGACTCTCGGCATTCTGAAGAAGCAAGATATAACACTCCGGGGGCTACTTGATCGGGTTGCAAATCCTCTGGCTGATCTTGGATGTTCCACATCCGCGTTTTGGCTACTGGCGAAATCGCATTAACGAGAATTCCATGCTCTTTGCCTTCAACCGCGAGCACATTCATCAAACCGATCTGTGCCATTTTTCCCATAGCATAAGAGGCGAGACCACTGAGTGCATATTGCTGATAAATAGCTCTATCCGAAGTCGTAAGCACAATCCGTCCGTAGTTTTGCTGTTTCATAATCGGAAAGGCGGCTTGAGCCAGCCATGTTGGTGCCTCTAAATTAATGCTGATGGCGCGCTGTAGAAAATCAGGCGTTAGTTCTTGCACTGACTGATAGGCAACCCATCCCGCATTGTGGATCAAGATATCGAGGCGACCAAACTTCTCTAGCGTAGTTTCCACTAGACTGTGGCAGTTATCTCTACTATCAAGGATTACGTTGCTTGGAAACGCAACTCCACCTGCTTCTCGAATCCTGCTTGCAGCATCAGCCGCCACGTTCGGATCGAATCCGGTTCCATCTTTGTTGACGCCTGCGTCATGCACAACGACACGCGCTCCTCTTTCCGCCAGCAGACGGGCATAGGCTGCCCCCAAACCTCGCCCACTTCCAGTGATAATAGCTACATGATTATCGAGTCGAATCACTTAACTTTCTCCTGACTTAAATTCTGCTTCTTAGTGAGGGAGCAACGCGATTTTGTCTGAGTTCATTAGCAATTCACCTTTGATATGGGGTCTGCAAACTACCTATCGTCAAATAATGCGTTAATTGTGACAGGAATTTGTTAAAGATGACGTTAACTATTTTCTGAATGGACGTAACTGGATTCGAACCAGTGACCTCTACGATGTCAACGTAGCGCTCTAACCAACTGAGCTATACGTCCTTAACCACACAATTACTTAAAATAACATATATTTTATAGCAAAGCAATATTATTGCTCATGCAGTCAAGCGTAGACATGCAACATAATACCTACTGTTTGAGCTTGTTCTGTGCTGACAAAAGCAGTTGTTGGGCTTCTGCGTAGGCAGTTTTAGCCACAGGCCAGCGAATCATCGGATAAGGCAAATTTACTACCCACAGTACCCCAACTGAACTGCTTAAGAAGATAGTTGCCCATTTAATTTTGGGAAAAACACCAGGTGGTTGATTAGCTTGTACAGCTTGTTTAAGAGTTTTTTCGCTAAATTGTGGATAAATATCTATAACTGTATCGCGCAGTTCATCTAACCCAGCAGGAGAACCTTTTTCTGAGCGCAGTTTTTTTAGTCGTTCAATGACGATTTCCTGCTCAATTCTACTTACTTGGTCATCACCACTACACTTTTGAACTTCACTATGCAAAATTTGCCAAGCTCTTTGATTGAGACGATACATAGATATGAACTGTAACTTATAAATTTAGTATTCCCATTCCCCACTAGAAACATACACCGACAAAATTTGTCTAATAAATCTTTCCAACTCTGATTAAATTCGTGTTATTGATGTCTTGACAAGTTTATTCTGACATTACTTCTGCGTAGGTCATAACTGAATATTGAGTATTTTTTTGTGCTTCATTTTAAGTTACTTGAGATAGTTAAAAGCTGTGATAACTATTGGTAAAATTTATAAGGTTAATCATAATATCCTTAACATTTAGAATGGTAACTGCTTTAATTACTGGTGCATCTAGTGGTATTGGCAAAGCCTTTGCCCAAGAACTAGCTGCACGGAAGACAAATCTGGTGCTTGTTTCTCGCTCTGGAGAAAAACTTAATCAACTAGCAAAAAAATTACAAGAGCAATACACAATTCAAGTAGATGTGATAGTTAAAGACCTGACCGAGCCTAATGCACCTGCTGCTGTCTTTGATGCTACTAAAGCTAAGGGATTAACGATTGATTTATTAATCAATAATGCTGGTTTTGGTGACTACGGTGACTTTGCCGAAAGCGACAGAGAACGGCAAGTTAAAATTGTACAACTCAACATTTTGGCATTGGTAGATTTAACACATAAATTTCTACCTCTAATGCGGCAACGTCGTTCTGGCAGTATTATTAATGTATCTTCGATTACGGCATTTCAACCGATACCATATCTTTCGGTATATGCTGCTAGTAAAGCTTTTATTCTCAGTTTCAGTGAAGCACTGTGGGCAGAAAATCGTCACTATGGTGTCCGTGTTTTAGTTACTTGTCCAGGTCCAATAGAAACCAACTTTTTTGTTGAAGCTAACTTTCCTCCAGCTTTAGCAGGAAACACAGATAAGGCTTATTCTTCAGAAAAAGTTGTGCGTGCATCATTAAAAGCTTTAGAAAATTGTCAACCAACCATTGTTATGGGTGACATGAAAACTCAAATCAGAAGTACATTAGCTCGATTAGTACCACGAAAAATTCTGTTGAATATGTTGGCAAAACAGTTTAAAACTTAGGATATTTTGACTGAGTTCGATTTTCCACGATAAAATCTGCGAAGATGCCACTTATTCTTAGAGATCAGGGGAAATTATGGTGTTTTACCTTTAGCGATCGCTATTCCTGTTTGCAATTCTGGTGTCGGTTTAAACCTCATGAAACCTCACTGCTCTTCCAGCATTTCTTCAACAGACAAACCAATATCATTTGCAATCTGGCGTAGTAATCTTGGTGAAATATCACGCCCTTTATGAAATGGAACTGTTGTTCCTCGACCATCTTGATGTCGAAACTGCTTGTGTGAACCTTTTTGACGAACTTCGACAAAACCAAGGTTTTCTAGAATACGGAGAACTTCTTGTGGCTTGAGTACAGGAATATTACTCATGCTTTACTAAACCACAATCTGTTGAATACCAACAAATTCTGTCTCAAATTTTACGTCTTCATCTTCTAGCAGCATCGAAATAACTTCGTGCAGATTTTTTTGTAACTCATCTAAGCTTTCTCCCTGAGAATGCGCTCCAGGAAATCCAGGGACGTAGCCAACATAGAGGTTTGTTTCACTATCGCGCTCGATGATCGCGGTAAAGGTTTTCATATCATTAATTAGTGGCAATATGCTCTAAATCATAGCTTGGCGATTGTATTCTGTTCACAATATTATCTTTACCACTCAGCTAAAGCGATCGCTATTCCTTGTTGTAAATCTGGTGACAGTTTGGTGTCATTAGCCAATTGCTGTAATTGTTGATGTGCATCTTCTCCAGCCAGTTTTTTCAAAGATGCGATCGCCCGGAGTCTGACTATTTGATTGGTGTCGGCTAGAAGTAAAATTAATGACTCAGTAGCTTGTTGATTACCTAACTGTCCTAAAGCCAAAGCGATCGCACTTTTAATACTGGCAATATTGGTGGCTGGATGTTGAGATTGCAATATTTCTAATAAAATTTCTGCGGCTGGTATCTTTAATTGGGGCTTTTGTACTTGTCCCAAAACTGTAATAATTTCCTGCCATAATGTTTCTGAGGTGGTTTGATTTAGTGCTTTGTGTAAATACTCCAAACCAGATAACATCTCACACCACATCAAACCTCGGATAATTTCTACTTGCAGTTGTACAGATGTATTAGGTGATACAAGCACCTGAAATAATTGGTGAGTTGCATCATCTGTACCCATGCGAGATAAAGCGATCGCCGCAGCACAACAAACCTCAAGATTAAAATCGTACAATCTTGGTTGTAGTCTCGTTACTAAATTTAATTCTGTACACAAATCAGCGCGGAAACCTAAACCCAGCACTGCTGCACATCTGACGGTAGCAGCCAAATCATCCAAGGCGTTTAATAATACTGGTGGTACACGTTGATCATGAAAGTTACTAAGAGCTTCGATGACGGCCGTGCGGACTAAGACTTGTGAATCTTGTACAACAGTTAATAGAGGTGTAATAATTTCTTTAGTGCCAATATAGGCAAGCGATCGCACTGCTAAAAGCCTTGTATTTTCTTTGTTTAGTAGTTCAGTTAGTGCTGTAATCGCTACAGTACCCATTTGCCCTAATGCTGTTGCGGCGATCGCTTTGAGTTCTTCATCTTCAGTTTTTTTCAGTAATTCCACTAAAGCAAAGATAGTATTTGGGTGTTGAAATTCACCTAAAATTCGTGCTGCATACCAGCGTAATTCTTCTTCGGTATCTTCATCTTTTAAGATGTTAATTAACGGGGGTATGGCAACATTTCCTAAGTGAATCAATACTTTGGTAATATCCCAACGTTGCTGAAAGTCTCCTACTTGTAAAACCGAGAGTGCTAATTCTAGGAGATGTTCTCGATTTTTAACTATCTCTGGATTTGTAGAGTCTGTTAAAGTCAACTGTTGCAGATATTGAATCAGCGATGACAAGTCAGATGTATCCTTTGCTAACTGTGCTTGCACCAAAAGCTGGTTGATATTGTTCACAATGCTTTTTTAATTAGCTAATTTGGCTTAACTAAAACTGAATTATTCTCTATCTTGGCGGTGTAAGATTTGAGAGGTTCTGTAGCGGGGCCTCTTTGTACATTACCATCAGCGCCATATTCTGCGCCATGACAACGACAGTTAAATTTTTCGCCTTCAGTTTGCCATGTTACTGTACAACCTGAGTGAGTACAAGTAGGGTCAACAGCAATTAGATTTGCGCTTTGGGATGTACCAACTACTAAAACATTAACTGTAGGCCAGTTTTTCACCAGTAATTCCCCGTTTTTATCTAAATCTGCAACAGTACCCACTATTTGCCAATCTGCAGATGCAGTTTTGGCAGTACAAGCAGCGATCGCTATGGGTAGGCTACTAGCTATTGCTCCTAAACCCACCCAATTGATCAATTCACGACGTTTCATAGTTTGGAACTTATGTGTAATCGGTCACTAATCTCTCCAATTTAGATTAACAGCGATCGCCTAAGTACACAATTTCATCAACGCAGGGGGGCGCAAAGTTTGTTTGAGTCTATTCGCTACTAAATTTAGTCGCAGATGTAATAAGTTTTGGCTCTTTTGCGGAAATTATGCAAAAAATGCATTTTACTAATGCAAGTTTAACGATTTTATCACAATTTTGTAGCTATCTATACGATCTTACCAAAAATCTCATCTTAACCTGATAAGTATCAAAAACGTTACATAAACAGTAACTAAACCTACTTGACAAATCATTTCAATGTAAAAGATTACAAATTTCCCCAAACTAATTACGAAGTCACTTGCAGCATGAGACAGGTATCTTATCGGTCATAAAGTAGCAGATGAGCCACCTGGGAGTGTTCTTAAGTTATTATTTGTAATTCGTAATTCGTAATTCGTAATTAAGAATTTAAAAGATTACGGGTTTGAGATTGGACAACGAGTTCCAAGGTTCTTGCAAATTAGCAGTTACTTGCAATGAGAGTCAGTTTATGACAGTTACAGCAGAAACCACCAAAGTCAACCTCAATAAATTTGAAAAATTCAAAGCCGAAAAAGACGGACTTGCCGTTAAGGAGGAGATAGAAAAATTCGCCAATCTCGGTTGGGAAGCAATGGATGAAACTGACCGAGACCATCGGCTCAAATGGGTGGGTGTATTTTTTCGCCCAGTCACACCTGGTAAATTTATGATGCGGATGCGGATACCTAACGGTATTCTCACGAGCAATCAAATGCGTGTTTTAGCGGCAGTAGTTCAGCGCTACGGAGATGATGGTAGTGCTGATATTACTACGAGACAAAATATCCAATTGCGGGGGATCAGAATTGAGGATTTACCAGATATCTTTAATAGATTTCACGCCGTTGGTTTAACCAGTGTCCAATCAGGGATGGATAACGTCCGTAATATCACAGGTAACCCTGTAGCCGGGCTGGATGCTGATGAGTTGTATGATACCAGAGAATTGGTGCAGCAAATTCAGGATATGCTGACCAACAAAGGTCAAGGAAATCCAGAGTTTACCAACTTACCCCGGAAATTTAATATTGCGATCGCCGGGGGACGTGACAATTCAGTTCATGCAGAAATCAACGACTTAGCCTTTGTTCCAGCTTTTAAACAAGGTAATGGGGAAGAACCCATCTTCGGCTTTAACATCCTCGTTGGTGGGTTCTTCTCTGCTAAACGTTGTGAAGCGGCGATTCCCTTAAATGCTTGGGTAACTCCAGAAGAAGTAGTCGCTGTATGTAGAGCGGTTTTAGAAGTTTATCGTGACAACGGCTTACGTGCTAATCGTCTGAAATCTCGCCTAATGTGGCTAATTGATGAATGGGGTGTAGATAAGTTTCGCTCTGAAGTGGAAAAGCGTTTGGGTAAATCATTATTACCCGCAGCCCCCAAAGACGAGATCGATTGGGAAAAACGTGACCACGTTGGTGTATATAAACAAAAGCAAGCTGGATTAAATTACGTAGGTTTGCATATTCCGGTAGGTCGGTTATATGCCCAAGATATGTTTGAAATTGCCAGTCTAGCCGAGGTCTACGGCAATGGCGAAATTCGGCTGACAGTTGAACAGAACGTGATTATCCCGAATATTCCTGACTCGCGTTTAGAAACATTTTTAACAGAGTCTTTACTGAATAGGTTTTCTATTAATCCGGATATACTGACGCGATCGCTAGTATCTTGCACAGGCGCACAATTTTGCAACTTTGCCCTCATCGAAACCAAAAACCGCGCCCTGGAAATGGTTAAAGCCTTAGAAAGCGAGTTAACCCTAACTCAACCAGTAAGAATTCATTGGACTGGTTGCCCCAACTCCTGCGGACAACCCCAAGTTGCAGACATCGGTTTGATGGGAACCAAAGCCCGGAAAAATGGCAAAGCTGTAGAAGGCGTAGACATCTATATGGGTGGCAAAGTTGGCAAAGACGCACATCTAGGTCAATGCATACAAAAAGGTATTCCTTGCGAAGACCTACAGCCAGTATTACGAGACTTACTCATCCAACACTTCGGGGCAAAACCAATCTAATTCGTAATTCGTAATTCGTAAATTTCCTATGGCTACGCCACGCTGCGCTATCGGAAACGCTGCGCGAAGGTAATTCGTAATTACGTTAGTCGTAATCTACCAAAGTTACAGGACTGCATCTGTCGCATTCTCTTTTGATTCATCAAGCACTACTAAACCAATGACAAACTTTCCTAGAAGAAAATTCATTTACACCGCAGGTGCGGCAGCAGCAGCTTCCATTTTGGCTCATGGTTGTACAAATAATTCTCAGTCGGGTACAACAACTGCTACCAACGTTTCTTTAGCCACTAACGCACCAAAAGTAGAAACTACCCAAGTTAAGTTAGGATTTATCGCCTTAACTGACTCTGCTCCTTTAATTATCGCTAAAGAAAAAGGCATCTTTGCCAAATATGGCATGACCGATGTCGAGGTAATTAAGCAAACATCCTGGCCTGTCACCCGCGATAATTTAGCAATTGGTTCAGCCGGTGGTGGTATTGATGGGGCACACATCCTCAGCCCTATGCCCTACCTAATGACCATCAATAATCTAGCGCCAATGTATATTTTAGCACGATTAAATACCAATGGGCAGGGTATTTCCGTTGCCAATAAATTTAAAGAATTTAATGTTCAGTTAGAAAGCAAGGCGCTGAAGGAAGCAGCATCTAAAGCCAAAGCCGCACAAAACGCCTTGAAATTTGGTATGACCTTTCCTGGTGGTACACACGATTTATGGATGCGCTACTGGTTAGCAGCAGGTGGTATCAATCCAGACCAAGATGTAGTTTTATCACCTGTACCACCACCACAAATGGTGGCAAATATGAAAGTCAACACCATTGATTCCTTTTGTGTAGGAGAACCTTGGAACGCTCAATTAGTTAACCAAAAAATCGGTTATTCAGCCTTAGTCACAGGCCAATTATGGCAAGATCATCCAGAAAAAGCCTTCGCCATGCGACAAGATTGGGTTAACCAAAATCCCAACGCGGCAAAGGCAATGTTGATGGCAGTTTTGGAAGCACAACAATGGTGCGACCAGCCAGAAAATGTCGAAGAAATGTGCAAAATCTGCTCGGAACGTAAATACTTTAACGTTGCAGCTACCGATATTATCGAAAGATCCAAAGGCAATATTGATTTTGGTGACGGACGCACAGAAGAAAACTTCGCATATCGGATGAAATTCTGGGCAAATAACGCTTCCTACCCTTACAAGAGTCATGATATTTGGTTCTTGACCGAAAATATTCGCTGGGGCTATTTACCAAAAAATACCAAAATTCAAGAAGTTGTTAACCAGGTGAATAAAGAAGATTTGTGGAAACAAGCAGCTAAAGCAATTGGTGTACCTGATAATCAAATTCCTACTAGTACTTCTCGCGGAGTAGAGACTTTCTTTGATGGTGTCAAATTCGACCCAGAAAAACCAGAAGAATATTTAAATAACTTGAAAATCAAGAAAGTCTAATTAAGTCTGTAATCACTGCTTGCGTAATCCAATAAATTCAACAGGAGAAATCAGAAATGACAGCTATTGTGGGGAGTCGTGTTAATCGAAAAAAGCCGCAAAAAGCTATTTATAAATTCATTAAGCGAAAAATTGTCCCGCCGCTAGTAGCATTAGCTGTTTTTTTAGTAATTTGGGAAGTACTAAGTTTGATGCCTGGTTTCCAGTTACCTGGGCCGAGCAAAACTTTTACTGACACATTTGACCCTTTTATTATTCAGCCATTTTTTGATAATGGCGAAAGTGATAAAGGTCTAGGCTGGCAAATAATTAGCAGCTTAGAACGAGTTGGTATTGGCTTTTCTTTAGCCGCCATTGTGGGTATTGTTGTGGGAATTCTAGTCGGTGCTAATCGCTTCCTGTATAATGCTGTAGATCCTCTATTTCAAGTATTGCGAACAGTACCGCCTCTGGCATGGTTGCCCATTTCCTTAGCAGCATTTCAACAGGCGAATCCCTCAGCTATTTTCGTGATTTTCATTACCTCTATTTGGCCGATTATTATTAACACCACAGTAGGTGTACAACAAATTCCCCAAGATTATGTCAATGTAGCGAGAGTTTTGCGGTTAAGAGGAGTTAAGTATTTCTTAAAAATTGTCTTTCCTGCCACAGTTCCTTACATATTCACTGGGTTAAGAATTGGCATTGGTTTATCTTGGTTGGCGATTGTGGCGGCAGAAATGTTAGTTGGTGGTGTGGGTATTGGTTCCTTTATTTGGAATGCCTATAACACAACTACAGATACTAATTTGAGTGAGATTATTCTGGCACTTATATATGTCGGGATAGTTGGTTTGCTGTTGGATAAGTTGGTTGCCTTTATCGCTAGTAAAGTTGTTGCAGAACAAAAATAGGAACTGGAGATTAGGAAAAAATATATCCTAATTACGAATTACGAATTACGAACTACGAATTAATAAAATGGTTACTTTTGTTGAAATTGATCACGTTGATCGTGTATTTGATTTGCCGAATGGTGGCAAGTATATCGCCCTAAAGAATATTGAATTAAAAATCAGAGAAGGGGAGTTTGTTTCTTTAATTGGACATTCTGGTTGTGGTAAATCTACTTTACTGAATATCATTGCTGGTTTAGATCAAGCTAGTGTTGGTGGGGTGACTTTGGAAGGTCGGGAAATCAGAGAACCTGGTCCAGACAGAATGGTAGTGTTTCAAAACTACTCGTTGCTACCTTGGTTAACAGTGCGAGAAAACATTGCCTTAGCTGTGGATGAGGTCTATAAAAATGAACCTAAAGGTCAGCGCCGGAGCATTATTGAAGAACATATGGACATGGTGGGACTGCGCCTAGCAGCGAATAAACGTCCTCATGAGTTATCTGGGGGGATGAAACAACGGGTAGCGATCGCCCGCGCTTTGGCTACTCGTCCGAAGTTGTTGCTATTAGATGAACCGTTTGGGGCGTTGGATGCTTTAACCAGAGGGAGTTTGCAGGCTCAATTGATGAAAATCTGCAATGAACACAATGTTACCTGTGTGATGGTGACACACGATGTAGATGAGGCATTATTGTTAAGCGATCGCGTGGTGATGCTGACCAATGGGCCAGAAGCGCACATCGGGCAAATCCTCGAAGTACCAATTCCCCGTCCTCGTGAACGTTTGGAAGTAGTCAAACATCCCAGTTACTACAATCTGCGGAATGAAATGATTTATTTCCTCAACCAACAAAAGCAAGCCAAGAAACGCAAAGCACAACAAATTTCTGCACCAGTAGTTAAATCTGGTTTAGAAAAAGTCAATTTAGAACTTGGCTTTATGCCTTTAACTGATGCTGCACCGTTAATAGTGGCGAAAGAAAAAGGCTTCTTTGCTAAATACGGGTTAGAAAATATTACCCTCAACCGTGCCGGCAGTTGGAACGAAATCGCCAAAGGTGTAGCTACAGGCAAATTAGATGCAGCCCAAATGTTGGCGGGAATGCCCTTAGCTATGACTTTGGGTGCTGGTGGAAAAACACCGATTTGTATAGTTAACGCCTTAAATCTCTCCCGCAATGCTAACGCCATTACCTTAAGCAAAAAATTATACAACCAAGGTGTGAGAAACCCGGCCGACTTAAAAGCGGTAATTAATGAATATCCCGACCAAGTTCTCACCTTAGGAGTCAGTCATCCCACATCCATGCAGAACTTAATTCTGCGTTATTGGTTAGCGGCTGGCGGGATTAACCCTGATAGAGATGTCAGTTTGAGTGTGATTCCCCCAATGGAAATGGTTTCTCAGCTTAAAGCCGGTAACATTGACGGTTACTGTGCAGGAGAACCTTGGAATTACATAGCCGTGCATGAAGGCTTCGGTTTTGTCGCCGCCACCGCCTTAGAAATTTGGTCAGGACAGCCGAAAAAAGTTCTCGGAGTGCGTGAAGATTGGGCGCAAAAGTACCCAGAAACTTATCTTGCTTTAGTGAAAGCACTGATAGAAGCCTGCCAATACTGCGATGAACTCCGCAACCGCGAAGAAATTTTAGAGATAATTTGTCGTTCTGAATATTTGGATGTAAATCCGATATATGTTCGTCCTGGTTTCATTGACCCCTATGATCGCGGCGATGGTACTCAACCAGAAGAACTCACAGCATATAACCAGTTTTATCTCAACAAAACTAACTATCCCAACCGCACAGAACTTTTGTGGATGGTAACTCAACTAGCACGTTGGGACTTAGTACCCTTTCCTAAAAATTGGGTGGAAGTGATTGAACGCGTTTGTCGTACAGATGTCTTTGGTGCGGCGGCGAGGGATTTGGGTTTGTTGGATATCGGTTGGGATGATCCGATTCATTTATTTGATGGCAAGGTTTTTAATTCTTCTGAACCAATTGAGTATCTGAAAAGTTTGGAAATTAAAAGGCAGATTCGCATTGAAGAGGTGTTGATTTAATTTCACGCAAAGACGCAAAGGCGCAAAGAAAGAATATAAGACATCATTTCTCTGTGTTCTCTGTGTCTCTGTGGTTAATTTATCAAAATACTTATTACCAAAACTTAAACCATGCAATTAGTCAACAAAAATACCCAAACAAACCAACTCCAAAAAGCAGATAACTTTTTAGTAATTGATGGTGTCAGCAAGATTTACCCAACTTCCGAGGGGCCTTACACCGTAATCGATGGCATTGATCTCAAAGTTCAAGAAGGTGAATTTGTTTGCATTATTGGTCACTCAGGCTGCGGTAAATCAACTCTACTGAACATGATTTCGGGATTTAATACGCCCACTGATGGCGTTGTGCTACTGCAAGATAAACCCATCACAGAACCCGGCCCAGACAGGATGATGGTATTCCAAAACTACTGCTTACTACCGTGGCTGAGTGTATTTGACAACGTTTATCTAGCTGTAGATACGGTATTTCCCCAAAAAACCAAAGCTGAAAAAAGAGCGATCGCCAGAGAACACCTAGCAATGGTAGGACTCACCGAAGCCGCAGACAAAAAACCTCATCAGATTTCTGGGGGGATGAAACAACGAGTGGCGATCGCCCGCGCCTTATCCATACGTCCCCAAGTATTGATTTTAGATGAACCCTTCGGTGCATTAGATGCCATCACCAAAGAAGAATTGCAAGAAGAACTACTACAAATCTGGCAAGAACATCAAGTCACCGTTTTAATGATCACCCATGACATTGATGAAGCACTATTCCTCGCAGACCGACTCGTCATGATGACCAACGGCCCAGCCGCCAACATCGGCGAAGTCCTAAATATACCCTTCTCCCGTCCCCGTAATCGCCGCCAAATCATGGAAGACCCCGAATATTACAACCTACGGAACTACGCCCTAGACTTCCTCTATCGCCGATGCGCCCACGCAGAATAATTCGTAATTCGTAATTCGTAATTCGTAATAGAGCCTACGGATGCCGCCAGGCTGTACGTAGTTTGCAAATTTTGACAAAGGAATATTAAATGATTTCAGGCTTACTTTCATTCAACGGTCGCTACCGCATACTACATTTGACTTGGTTTGCATTCTTCCTTTCATTTGTAGTGTGGTTTAACTTTGCCCCATTTCAAACTGCTATTCAAGAAGCACTAGGCTTGAGTGTAGCCCAAGTTAGAACCATCGCTATTTGTAACGTCGCCCTCACGGTACCAGCCCGGATCATCATTGGCATGGTTTTAGATAAATACGGGCCACGCATTACCTATTCCCTGCTACTCATGTATGCGGCGATTCCTTGTCTCGCCTTTGCATTCGCACAAAACTTCAGCCAGTTAGTCATCAGCCGCCTAGCATTAAGTATCGTCGGTGCTGGTTTTGTCATTGGTATCCGGATGGTTGCTGAATGGTTTCCCCCCAAAGAAATTGGTATCGCCGAAGGAATTTATGGTGGTTGGGGAAATTTTGGTTCAGCAGCTGCGGCCTTTACTCTACCCACATTAGCCACAGCAGCCGCAGTTTTTACAGCAGGTCAAATTAACTGGCGACTAGCGATCGCCTTAACTGGGATCATCGCCGCCATCTATGGAGCGATTTATTTCTTCAATGTCCAAGATACACCCTCCGGTAAAGTTTATCAGCGACCTTCCCGCCACGGTGGTATAGAAGTCACCAGTAAAAGAAGCTTTTGGCTGTTGATGTTGAGTAATATTCCCTTAGTTGGTATCTTAGGCGTACTAGCTTGGCGGATTGCTCAAATTGGCTTACTTAGTCAAACTCAACTATTCATCGTCTACCTACTATTAGTTGGTTTGTACGCATTCCAAGCATATAAATGCTGGCATGTCAACCAAGATTTGATGAGCGGCAAAAAACATTATGCTCCCCAAGACCGCTATGAGTTTTCCCAAGTAGCAATCTTAGAACTAACTTACTTCGTCAACTTTGGTTCAGAACTAGCAGTAGTTTCCATGCTACCGGCATTTTTCGAGTCAACCTTCAGCCTCAGCAAAGTCTTAGCCGGCATGATTGCCGCTAGTTTCGCCTTCATGAACTTATTTGCCCGTCCCGGTGGTGGTTGGGTTTCGGATACAGTCGGCAGTCGCAAATGGACAATGACCGTACTTACAGGTGGCATGGGTATTGCTTATTTATTCATGAGTGGTGTAAGTAGTAATTGGTGGTTGCCTCTAGCAATTATACTGACAATGGCTTGTTCATTTTTCGTCCAAGCCGGCGAAGGTTCCACTTATGCGATCGTGCCTTTAGTCAAGCGGCGCATTACCGGACAGATTGCCGGTAACGTTGGTGCTTACGGTAACGTTGGAGCCGTAGCCTATCTCACCCTATATAGTTTGTTACCAGCAGGTGATATTGGTAACCGCATCTTCTTCCAGACCCTCGGTGTTACCGCACTAATAGTCACCTTCTTGTGCGCTTTTCTTCTCAAAGAACCCAAAGGCTCATTTGCCGAACACCACGAAGGCGAAGCACCAGAATTAGCACCGGAACAGTTCCCAGTTAGGGAGAGATGAGGGAATAATTCGTAATTCGTAATTCGTAATTCGTAATTTCCTGTACTGAAAAATTTTGAATTTTGAATTTTGAATTAATTTGTCCCTACTCCCCATTAATTGCCATGAGTGAATTTACCAAAACCTTATGTCCCTACTGTGGTGTTGGCTGTGGATTGGAAGTTTCACCGCCAGCGCAACCTGCTAAACCAACTAATAGAGATAGCCAAGGAAATCCGATTTGGCGGGTGCGGGGTGATAAAGACCACCCGTCAAGTCAGGGGATGGTGTGTGTTAAGGGTGCAACGATCGCAGAATCTTTAGATAAAAATAGATTACATTACCCAATGGTGCGAGACTCTCTAGATCAAGAGTTTCGCCGGGTGAGTTGGGATGAAGCTTTTGATTTAATTACACAGCGCATCCAAACAGTCTGCCATACCCAAGGGCCAGAAGCTATTTGTATGTATGGTTCTGGTCAGTTCCAAACAGAAGATTACTACACAGCCCAAAAACTACTTAAAGGATGTCTGGGTACTAATAATTTTGATGCCAATTCCCGGTTATGTATGTCTAGTGCTGTGGCTGGGTACATTCAAAGCTTTGGTGCTGATGGCCCTCCTTGTTGTTATGAAGATTTAGAAATCACAGATTGTGCTTTTTTAATTGGGACGAATACGGCAGAATGTCACCCAATTGTTTTTAATAGATTGGCGAAATATCATAAAAAAAATCGTAAAGTCAAAATGGTTGTGGTTGACCCTCGAAGGACAGCCACCGCAGAAGCGGCTGATTTACATTTAGCGATTCGTCCCGGTACAGATATCGATTTATTAAATGGTATTGCTCATTTATTAATGCGTTGGCAACTCATTGATGTGGGCTTCATTGATGATTGCACCAGTAATTTTTCCGAATATGCGGAAGTAATTCGCCATTATTCCCCGGAAGTTGTCGCTAATCAATGTGGGATTAGTATTGCAGATTTAGAAACAGCAGCTAAGTACTGGGGTGAATCTCAACGGGTGCTGTCTCTATGGTCGATGGGTGTCAATCAGTCCAGTGAAGGGACAGCCAAGGTCAGAAGTATTATTAATCTGCATTTGATGACTGCACAAATTGGCAAACCGGGTGCGGGGCCTTTTTCTCTCACAGGTCAACCCAATGCCATGGGAGGTAGAGAAGCCGGAGGGTTATCACATTTATTACCTGGATATCGTTCGGTGAAAAATCCCCAACACCGCGCCGAAGTGGAAGATTTTTGGGGATTACCACGAGGACAAATTTCTCCGTATCCCGGTTTAACGGCATGGGATATGATTACTGGTTTGGAAAATGACGCTGTAGGTTTACTCTGGATTGCAGCCACAAACCCGGCTGTGAGTATGCCAGATTTGGAAAGAACCAAAAAAGCCTTATTGCGATCGCCTTTGACAATTTATCAAGACGCATATTACCCTACAGAAACCTCTGCTTACGCCCATGTTGTTTTACCTGCTGCCCAATGGGGTGAAAAAACAGGCGTAATGACTAATTCTGAAAGAACGATCACCTTGTGTCAAGCATTCCGCCAACCACCAAGAGAAGCAAAAGCCGATTGGGAAATTTTTGCTGAAGTAGGGCGCAGATTGGGTTTTGCCAAAGAATTTGCCTTTACCAACTCATCTCAAGTTTTCGCAGAATTCGTCCAATTGACAGGCGATCGCCCCTGCGATATGTCTGGTATGAGTCATGAACAATTGCAGATTCAAGGCCCCACACAATGGCCTCATTCCAGGGTGGGGAGTGGAGAATCTAAACGCCTATATACAGATTTACGGTTCCATACTCCTGACGGTCGGGCGCGATTTGGGGCGTATTATTCTAAAGGCTTGGCTGAACCACCTGACCCCAATTTTCCTTTTGTCATGACTAATGGCAGACTTTACGGACATTGGCATACGCAGACACGTACTGGTCGCATTGAGAAAATTCGTAAAATGCACCCGGAACCTTTTATCGAAATTCATCCCCGTGATGCGGCTAAGTTAGGTATTACTGATAATCAGTTAGTGGACGTGCGATCGCGGCGGGGTCAAGCCAAGTTTCCGGCTAGAATTACCAGAGCGATCGCTCCTGGTACAGTATTTGTCCCTATGCACTGGGGGTCACTTTGGGCGGATAATGCCGAAGCTAACGCCCTGACTCATCCCGAATCTTGTCCTGATTCTCTGCAACCAGAATTAAAAGCTTGTGCAGTGCAGCTAGTTCCCATAAGTACATTATCAGTGGAAAAACAGGAAACACAAGTCTCTCATTATTCTGTTGTCGAGTAAATTACCAAGCTAAAGACCGGATATTTTCGCGTGCTATAACCCATTTAGATAAGTAGTGATTAGTCTTTCAAGATTGCCCATTAATGACAAATTTTGATTAATCAAGGGGACTGCGAACAGCTTTACCACCACGGTTAAGAACATGAGTATAAATCATCGTTGTTTTCACATCCTTGTGTCCCAATAATTCCTGTACCGTGCGGATGTCATAACCATTTTGCAGTAAATGGGTAGCAAAACTGTGGCGAAATGTATGACAACCCACCTTTTTTTGAATACCAGCTTGACGAACCGCTTGTTTTAATGATTTTTGTAAACTACTCTCGTGTAAATGATGGCGACGTAGTTCCCCACTGCGTGGATCTTTAGAAATGCTAGCAGAAGGGAAAACAAACTGCCAAATCCAATCATACTTTGCTCTCGGATATTTTCTTTCTAATGAAAAAGGCAGATAAACCGAACCATAGCCTGTTTGTAAATCTTGTTGATGTAGAATTTTAACACTTTGTAAATGAATCTTTAGTTCTTCAGCAATACTTTCAGGTAACATAGTCACCCGACTCTCATTTCCCTTTGTATCGCGCACAATAATTTGATTTTGGGCAAAATCAACATCTTTAATTCTTAAACTCAGTCCTTCAGTTAAGCGTAATCCTGTGCCATAAAGTAACTTAATTAAAAGTTGATACACGCCAGATAATTTTTGAATAATTGCTAAAACTTCATCTTTTGTCAAAACGGTTGGTAAATATAATGAAATAGCTGCAAGGTTGTATCAGAGTTTAGGGTTTCGCCAATGGAATATCTCCTATGTCATTTTTCACCCAACAGAGGTGTATGTAAAACTTGAATATCTATGATGTTGGCAGCAGCACAACAACGCTGTTGCAGCGGATTGTCGGTTTTTGCTCGTGATGCAGCAAGATTTGATTTGCAACCGCTGAACATCAACGTTAGCCTCCAAAGGAAAAGAAACTGTGCTCTCAATCGACAAGTCCGTCGTCATTAATGCTCCTGTCAGTAGCATTTTTGATGCGCTTACCAACCCTGCAATAATTCCAGCCTACTTCCCTATCTCTTCCGTAGATTCCGATGGATGCATAGGCGGTAAGTTTCAACAGAATGCAACCGTCAACTTTTCATGTGCATTTACCTAAATTAACCCTTACGAAGCATTCAGAATTTTATAACCCGCAACTTGGGTTATATACATGGAATATAATGAAGTGGATCAACCTTTCACACGAAGTCATGGAATAATCGGATTGAGTTGCCACTGCTGTTTATACTCCGCCACAGAGCATTTCCCTGAGCCTCAGCTAAGATTGAGAAACTATGTGCGATTGTGGTTTTTACCATAACAAAATCATGACTGAACTCCTTCAACAGGCGATCGCCCAAATCCAAAAACTCCCACCTGATCAACAAGATGCGATCGCTACTCGATTTTTAGCAGAATTACAAGACGAACAAAAATGGGAAGCTCATTTTGCTGCTACAAGCGATGATCAATGGGATCAGATGGCTGCAATGGTACGTCAGGAAATTGCGAAAGGTGAAACCGTTCCGCTTGATCAAGTTTTTCCAACAAAAAAATGAAATCAAGTGTCACAAAGTCATTTCGCAAACAGCTAGACGATCTTCCTGCATCAGTTCAGGAGCAAGCCAATAAAGCCTACGTCCTTTGGCATTGTTCAACACCATATCGTCGGAAAGATGGAACTCCTGTAAGAGGGCATTATAAAAGGTATCCAAGAAAGTAAACTTTAGAATATCAGGACTTACGTAACCAACCACGTATTTTCGTCATTGCGACCGTAGGGAAGCAATCTCAAAGCCTTGATTTTTGTAGCGAGTGCGTAAGTCCTAAATATGAAAAAAGGCAAAAATTATCCTAAATGGAGTTTGAATGGAATCCAAACAAAGCGGAACTAAACATTGAGAAGCATGGTGTTTCCTTCCAGGAAGCTGCAACCGTATTTAATGACCCTCTATCCGTAACCTTCCCTGATCCTGATCATTCCGTCGGAGAAAATCGCTACGTTATCATTGGTATATCTCGATTTGGGCAACTTTTAGTTGTTGCACATACTGACCGAGGAGAAAAAGTACGACTCATAAGTGCCAGAAAAGCAACCCGACAGGAAAGGAGGTTTTATGAAGAAGGAAGTTGAGAACGAAATGGAAGATGAGTTACGTTCTGAGTACGACTTTTCCCAAATGCAGGGAGGTGTTAGAGGTAAGTATGTTGAACGATATCGCACAGGGACAAACTTAGTGCTTCTAGATCCCGATGTTGCCCAAGCTTTCCCCAATGATACAGCAGTAAATGAAGCATTACGTCTTTTGATGCAGGTTGCCCAGCGCCAGCAGCCTAAAACTGTGGTGCAGGGGACGGAATAAAATTTATTAATCTTGATTCGGGGATTGTCTGTGTAATTCTTGCTGTACGTCCTCTAATTGCAAATTTAATTCCTGTGCTATTTGATCTACACTCAATCCTAATTTCAACAGTAAAGGTATCAACTTCAACTTTTCTTGACGCGCACCTTCCTGTATACCTTCTTGTCTACCTTCCTGTATGCCTTCCTGTTTAGCTTCTTGATAAACCTTTGTCTGCTTCAAATCACTTAAACTAAACATACTTTCAATCTCCTCTCGATTCATAGATGGGAATTTGTAAACCAAGATCGTCTCTATCAATTCTAATAATTGCTGTTGTTTGGTTTCTGTATCAATTTCTTGCCTTGTTCTATTGATTAACTCTCTGGCTGTGGTAATTGCTGTCTCTTCATTTTCTATAACTAATCTGATGGTAGCAATCCCAATTGGTAATGATGCTGTTTCGCCCAATTCATCTAAATGAATCAGCTGCACACGATGGCTATGTAATAATTCTGCGTGATGACCTCTATCTGCTGTATCTACGTTGCGAGTGGGATAAATGACTACCGCTTGCCAAGGGTTGAGGGGTTTATATTGGCGGATGTATAAAAATATTTCTGAAAATAAACGGGAATAAATTTCTGTTTTAATTCCTGCGCTATTTGATCCCACATTCCGCAGATGTGACTGAAATTACTGGTAGCGTACCAAGCTTCTTTGCTAAAGCTCAGTATCAAATGAGATTGACTAAACAAGACAAATTCTACTTGACAATATCAAATTATATGTATATACATGTTATATGAATGATTCCCCTCTCAAAGCAAAACTTGTGATCGCCAATCAAGTCCCGGCGACCTGTATGGGACTGCATATTCGTCGGGCTTCGCGAATCTTGACGCAAGTATATGATGCTGCATTGCGCCCGGCGGGTTTGGTGGTAAACCAGTTTACATTCCTCGTAGCAATTCATCTGTTTGAGCCTGTCGCTATCACTCGTTTGGCTCAAGAATTATTTGCTGACCAAACCACGGTAACTCGAAATATTAAGTTGCTTGAAAAACAGAAATTAGTTGCGATCGCCCCAGGGGAAGATCGGCGGGTTAAGTTGGTATCTTTGACGGTTGAGGGACAGGCGGTTCTAGCGGAGTCCATGCCTTTGTGGGAGCAGGTGCAAGCGGAACTCAGACAACACTTTGGAGAACAGAAATGGCAAACTCTGCTGTCGCTGTTATCGGAGGTAACAACCTTGAGTTAACCTAAGAGGCTTTGCAAAAAACATGTATATACATACAAAAACGAATCTGGAGGCTTCAATGGCTAAATTTGATCATCCCCCCAAGATCTTAGTGACAGGTGCAACGGGTAAGACGGGAGGCGCTGTAGTTGCCCAACTGCTTGAGAGAGGCTGGCCCGTGCGGGCGATCGTCCGTTCACGTGATGGGCGGAGCAAACGACTCGACCGTCTTGGCGTGGAAACCGTTGTCGCCGATCTGTTCGATCCCGATCAGATGCTGGAGGCGATGCGGGGAACTGTGCGCGCCTATTATTGCCCGCCGTTCCACCCGTACATGATTCAGAGCGCGGCTGTGTTTGTTGCCGCCGCCCGGGAGTCAAAGCTCGAAGCGGTCGTGGGACTCAGCCAGTGGCTCGCCAGTCCGAACCATCCGTCTCTGCAAACGCGCCAACTGTGGTTGGTCGAGCAGATGTTGTCTACCATTCCCGGCGTTGCCTATGTGAATCTCAATCCTGGGTACTTTGCCGATAACTATCTGCGGTTGATCGACTTCGCCTCTTTGCTGGGGATATTTCCCGTTTTGACTGGCGACAGCCGCAATGCTCCACCTTCTAATGAAGATATTGCCCGCGTTGTCGTTGCCCTACTGATGAACCCTGATCGCTATGCTGGCAAAATCTATCGCCCGACGGGACCAAAACTGGTGTCTGCCTATGATATAGCCAAAACTGTTCGGAAAGTGCTTAAAAGCCCTGTCTTTGCTGTTAACTTACCGTGGTGGATGTTTGAAAGGGCGGCGCGCTTACAGGGGGTCTCCGCCTTTGAACTGAGCAACTTCCGTTATTACATTGAAGACCACAAGCAAGGCGCGTTTGAATTTGGTGCGCCGAACGATGTTGTCGAGGATCTGACCGGACATCCAGCGGAAGATTTTGAAACAACAGTCCGGCGCTATGCTGCAATGCCGTTTGCCCGCAAGACCTTTGCCAATCGGTTACGCGCCTTCTTGCAATTCAATCTCGTCCCTTTTACGCCGGGGTACAATCTGGATCGGTTTGAGCGTGAGCACTTCCACCCTATGCCACCTGCGCCGCAGTTCGTGATGAGTAGTGACCACTGGCAGGTCAAGCACGGATCATAATACTCCCTGCAATCAGTCACATAACGCATTGGATCGGAAGAACTTGCATGGCTCAAAACCTTGTAAGTACGGGTAAACATCCATTCAGGAGTCCGCAATGGCTAAATTTGATGATCACCCTACTGTGAAATGGTGGCGGGAACAGGCTACAAGTAACCAATCAGCAACTACTGTTCTATTGAACTCAGACGCTCTTCAATCGCTCTGCTTAGAGGCGGGTGCTGATGATGTGGGATTTGTGGAAGTTGACCGACCCGCGATCGCCGATCAGCACGCCGATATTCTGCGGGCATTTCCACCCACTAAAACGCTGATTAGTTTTGTCACCAGAATGAATCGGGAAAATATTCGCACGCCTGTGCGTTCTGCTGCCAACCTTGAATTTCATGCTAACTATGATCATGCCAATGAAGTCGCTCGCAGGATTGTCAGAACCTTGGAGCAGACTGGGGTACGCGGCATGGTGCCAGGGGCAAGTTTCCCGATGGAAATGGATCAATTTCCTGGCAAAGTCTGGGTTATTTCCCACAAGCCTGTCGCGGTGGCAGCTGGGTTAGGTCATATGGGCATTCATCGGTTGGTGATTCATCCGAAGTTTGGCAATTTCATTGCCCTGGGCACGATTCTGATTGATGCAGCCGTAACAAAATACACTCATCCCATCGACTACAATCCCTGTGTCGAATGCAAGTTGTGTGTAGCCGCTTGTCCAGTCGGTGCGATCGGTGCCGACGGTCACTTTAGTTTCTCTGCCTGCTATACCCATAATTACCGTGAATTTATGAGCGGGTTTACCGATTGGGCAGGGACAATCGCTGACAGTAAGAGCGCTCATGCTTATCGGCAAAAAGTCAACGATTCTGAATCCGCCTCCATGTGGCAAAGTTTGTCCTTTAATGCCCAATATAAAGCGGCTTATTGCATGGCGGTCTGTCCTGCGGGAGAGGATGTGATTGCGCCGTTTTTGAGCGATCGTAAAGCGTTTGTTCAAGAAGTGGTTAAACCGTTGCAAGACAAAACCGAAACGATCTATGTGGTGCCAGGATCGGATGCAGAAAGCTATGTTGCGCGACGCTTTCCCCATAAAACAGTGAGACGTGTGAGCAGTGGAATTCGTCCCCAATCGATTCAAGGCTTTCTCTTCGGATTACCATTGCTATTTCAACGAAATCAGTCGGAGGGGTTAAGCGCAATTTACCACTTCACGTTCACAGGTGCTGAGTCTCGTTGTGCGACGGTGACGATTCATAATAAAACTGTACAGGTTCAGGACGGTCACCTTGGAAACGCTAATCTTTCTGTCACAGCAGACAGCAAAACGTGGCTCGGTTTTCTTGCCAAAGAACAAAGTCTGATTTGGGCACTGTTAAGGCGCAAAGTTCGGATCAGTGGTTCTCTTAAATTACTTCAGGCGTTTGGCAGGTGTTTCCCAGCGTAAGGTGCTGTGAGAAAACAGTCTGCGTTGAAATCAAGGCAAGTTTCCTGCTAAAGTTACAAAGGCGAACGCGTAAAACGCACGCTGCGCGATCGCTCCTGGTACGGTGTTTGTCCCTATGCACTGGGGGACTTTATGGGCAGATCATGCCGAAGCTAACGCCCTGACTCATCCGGAATCTTGCCCCGATTCTCTGCAACCTGAATTAAAAGCCTGTGCAGTGCAACTGCTACCAATTTCTGTAGAGATGACAGTCAAAAATTATCAACTTCAGTCCTCACAATGGTAAGCTACTAAGTACATACCTAAACAGTAAATTGGTAATTTAATTAATAGTCAAGCAAAAATAAAGACTAATCAAAAACCTACAAAGAATCTGCAAGGTATTATTTTGGCATCCTCTAGATATATCTATGAGGTTTTTCTTTTATCTTTTTGCGGGAAAATGGGGTGCAGTAGATGAGGCGACTATTGAGGCGCATGGTCGAAGCTACTAATGATCAAAACTTTATGCACATTATCGAAAACATCGAAGTGCTAGTTTCCAAAACTCTATCTATTTTGATGGTGTTGGTAATTTTGGTAGCAATTGGAGAACTGGGTATTTTCCTGGTAAAAGAGCTATTTACTGTACCATATGGACAATTCAATACAACATTATTTACAATTTTTGGGTTATTTTTGAATATATTAATTGCTTTGGAAATTTTAGAAAACATCACAGCCTATTTGCGAAAACATGTATTTCAAGTTGAATTAGTTATTGTTACTTCTTTAATTGCTATTGCGCGTAAAATAATTATACTTGATTTAGAGAAAGTTACAGGTTTTGATATCATTGGTTTAGGATTTGCTGTTCTTGCTCTATCAATTAGTTATTTAATAATTCGGTTAAGTAACTCCAGGTCTACACGTTAAGTTTAATATAGTTCTTTTTTAGCAAAATCATGAGAATTAACCCTGAAAGTTATTTTTCATCTTAAAACTGAAACATGATAATAGTTAATTAAATAAATTATGCATGTTTGTATTTTCATCATGATGAAAAATCATGGCGATAGATTGATTTGTAAAATCCAGACGCAGAAGACAATTTAAAATCTAAAATGGTATTATGGCAAATTTCTTTGAATTTGAAGCAGATTTTGTTGATGCCTTACGTTGCATACCCATGCAGGTACGCTACAAACTAGATAGCTGTGGTATCAAGCTAAAATTATCTGATTGGCACCAAATGACTCAAGCTGAACGCCAAGCCTTAGTCGAATTACCTTGTACTACAACAACAGAAATTCAAGCTTACCAAGAATATATCGAGCAGCTAATTTTAGAACGCACAGGTACACCAGTCGCAAAATTACCCATTGATTCTTATCCTGCATGGATGGACTCTAGCACTATGCCAGCTAGCCTTCAGGAAAAAGCGCAAGAAATAGGTATTACTCTCTCGCTGCAACAGTGGGCAGAATTAACTTCCTTACAGCGTTTTGCCCTGATAAAACTCAGCCGTCCGGGACATGAAAACAAAAACTTTCCCCGAGCAATAGCAGAATTTCATCTGCTTTAAATTAGTCATTATTATTTGATCAAATAAAAATAGAGTCTGTAGCCTGCGTTACGCTTTGTTAACTCATCACTTTCATGTGGTGCTTTACTCTAAATTTATGACTAAGCATGTAAGGATACCAAAATATGGCTGCCAAAAAAATTTTGATGCTCGTTGGGGACTATGTAGAAGACTATGAAGTCATGGTTCCCTTCCAGGCTTTGCAAATGGTGGGACACACCGTTGATGTCGTTTGCCCAGACAAGAAGGCTGGTGACAAGGTGCGAACTGCAATTCACGACTTTGAAGGAGACCAAACTTACAGTGAAAAACCTGGTCATAACTTCTCTTTAAATGCCACCTTTGCAGAAGTAAAAGCAGAAGCCTACGATGCCTTAGTTATCCCTGGAGGACGAGCACCAGAATACATCCGCTTAAATCAGCAGGTGCTAGAAATCACCCGTCACTTTGTCCAATTTAATAAGCCTATTGCTGCTATTTGCCATGGTTTACAGTTGTTAGCGGCAGCTGATGTTCTGCAAGGAAAGAGATGTACTGCCTATCCTGCCTGTAGTCCAGATGTTACGAGTGCTGGAGGGATTTACTTAAGTATTCCAGTTGATGAAGCTATAGTTGATGGCAATTTAGTCACAGCACCTGCTTGGCCAGCTCATTCCCGTTGGTTAGCAGAGTTTTTGCAAGTACTGGGCACTAAGATTGAGCATCTAGAGAGAGCTACAGTCAAATAAACTGAAATATCTTTAGTGCTGTGCCCTGACAAAACTTTGCAGACAATTGAGAAATATTTTAGTAGAAAAATATAACTCATAGCATACCATTGCCAACTTTATATTTTTAAACGGAACTAAATGTGGCAAATACTACTAATATTTGAACAATTTCTGTGCAGGAAATTTACAGTGGATTGTCAAGACTGTCTCACCTAATATTAGAGTTCCTATTTGATTTTTGAAATCCACTTAAGGCGGGTGTTGCCTACCACATCTGTATTTTGATCGACTACGCCCGCTCTAGATTACTGAAGATTTTCACTCATCCTTTAGAATGTCCATAGACTCTAATTAATGCAACTGATAAATCAAGCACAGAAAAATTTTTTTCCAGCTAGAATGCTTATCAATATTGAGTTAGGCAATTTTAAATTTTGAATGAGCAAATTTTAAATTTCTTCGCAGTAAGTAAAGCTATAGTGTAGTTAGCAATGCTGCTGTTGGCGTGGCTAAAGTTAAGTCCTACTGCCAAAGTATTTTTTATGAATTTGTTTGGAAAGACACTCTAACTCGATGACAGGCAAAAACGCAAGACATAATGCATTTCTACGGCTAGTGTCTAGTAATGGGGCAGCTTCTGGGTCAGAATCTCGCTACTCGCTGCTTACCAGTAAAGAGGTAGTAATTGGACGCGACCCCACCTGCCAAGTTGTCTTGGATGCCATGATGTATCGGATGGTATCTCGCCGTCATGCTGTGGTTCGTCCCCTCTCCTCATCTCTAGATAGCAAATTTAGTTGGGTACTTTGTGATTTGAATAGTGCTAATGGCACTTTTTTAAATGGAAAACGATTATCTGCATGTCAAGAATTACACGCAGGCGATCGCATTGCTCTAGGTGCTGATGGGCCGCAATTTATTTTCGAGTATGACTTGATCTCGCAACCCACCGTGATGACAAACCAAGTCAAACCACTACCATCAGCGAAAAATCACCACGGACACACCCATTTAAAACAGCCAGATTCGGTTAGCTTCACGCAACTTTTTCCCATTATTTCCACAGGTAAAGATTTAACTCGCAAAGCTTATCTCGTACCGGGAATACTCACAGTAATATTTGTGGTGCTGATGTTTGCTACAGTCGGTCAGCCCCAAACTAATCAGGTAATAGTAGCGACTTACATAGCATCTGCTGCTTACTATTTTGTTTACCAACTTTGCGGTAAACAGAAGCCTTGGTGGGTATTAATGGGTGCGGCCTTGAGTACAACACTGATTTTACTCAGTCCCCTGTTGGATTTATTTATCTTTGTGTTTCGTGTCATCCTACCTGGTAACTTGCCTTCACCTCAAGAACCTACCACCTTTACCGAATTGCTGGTGCGGATGTTTTTCGGTGCTGGATTAATGGAAGAACTACTCAAAGCGTTACCTTTAATTGGAGCATATTACATTGGCCGAGGATTACCTTCACCTTGGCGGGAACGCATAGGTATTTGGGAACCTCTAGATGGTATTCTCCTGGGAACAGCTTCTGCTGTGGGCTTCACCTTGCTGGAAACTCTGGGACAGTATGTGCCAAATATTACGCAACAGGTGGGCATTGGGGCGGCTGGTCAATTGGCAGGGTTTCAACTGCTAATTCCGCGAATTTTAGGCTCTGTAGCTGGACATATGGCTTACAGTGGTTATCTGGGGTATTTTATCGGGTTGGCTGTACTCAAACCCCGGATGAGTTGGCAGATTCTCTCTATTGGTTATCTTAGTGCCTCTGCACTCCACGCTTTGTGGAACGCTACAGGATCTATCAATGCTTTACTGTTAGTGGTTGTTGGGGTATTATCTTACGCCTTTTTGATGGCAGCAATTCTCAAGGCACGGGTGTTGTCACCGACGCGATCGCAAAATTTTGCCACTCGCTTTATTGGGCCTAAATAAGTAATGGCAGTTAATCAGTCAAAAGGCAAAAGTCAAAAGATCAGAATTGATTGCCAAAATTTCCTGATCTCTTGTTTGTACCAAGTTGCAAAAGTTAGTCTTATTTAGAATCAAAGTCTGTGCTGGACTGGCTTTTGAGCAAAAAAATCCAATTAAATCCGGCTTGGAATTATACAATATTTTGCCTTTTACTTTTTTACTGGATTTTTATTATGGGGTGCTAGGCTAGCTGTAGCAAATGGCAATTTTGTTTTATATTTTCAGATAGATAGCGATATTATCGCCATCACTCTATGGTTAGATTATTATGGAATGTTTGTGTCTCAAAAATAACAACAATTCTCAAATTTACAACATAAACATTATTTGCAAGTCTGCAAGCAACAATACTTACAACCTGAATTGAAATAAAGTTTAGAGAGCGACAAAAATCAAAGATTAAAATTAGTCTTCAGACTGAGAACGGTTTAATTGCTTGAAAGCATAGTAAGCGATCGCTACACTAACCTTTGCTTGCTCAATTTCCGATAGAGTTTTCCAGTCTCGGTTTTCAATGTTATTAATTATTGATTTCACGTCTGGCGATTCGCTGCTACGCATAGCATAAGCAAAGGGACGGGCTAAAACAAACAAATCGTCTGCACCCCAAGTAGGTAATACAGCTTGTACACATTGCACCAGTTGTTCGCCCACGGATTGTTGAGAAGTAAAAATTTCCGCAGCTTTATGAGCGATCGCGCTGAGCCAGCCTTGGGGTACACCATGAGCAAAAGCTGTATGTAAAGTTAACTGAAGATTGTCTACAACTGACTGATTTGCTTCACAAATGTCACGCGAACAAGTAGAAACCTTAGACCACAGGCTGTCTAGTTGTTCATAAAAAGTTTGTGATTTGGTAGTCAGTTCCTCATCTAGCAAATCCTGTGTGGCAAACTGCCGTTCTAGTTCGTCAAAATACGCTTCTGAATCCTCATCAGCCGGATTCCAAGGATAAGGGGCGTCATCTGGTGCTAGTAACACCTCTAATAACTCTAATTCGACCTGAGATAGGAAAGTTTCTGAACGGTTGTTTTTGTTAGTCATTTGTTGCCTCCTGATGAATTATTTAGCAGTATTGACAGCTACAACTGTCTGATTTAGATTTCCGTAAAAAATTAATTTTGTCTAACGATAAATATGGTTTTTTGATGATGGAACTAGCTAATAAGTAGTCGTGCAAAATAAATTATCTAGCCAGGAAAGGGGACAGGTGACAGGCTTCACCGTGAGCGTCAGCGTTCGACTGAGCGCTCACGCCGAAGTCCGAACGGTAACAGGTGACAGTATGAGAATACAGCGATTTCATTTTGAATTTTGTAAAGCCCTGGCGGGCATGGCTGCGCTTACCGCGCAGCGTGCCGGAGGCTCTATTTTGAATTTTGAATTGATTCATACGTAGGTACTTAAAATTTGATTTTTTACTAGTGATTAGGGTATTGGCCATGGGAAAAAAATCTTTTGTTCCTTGTCTCCTCACTCCTTAGGTATCTTCAATCACAAATTGCCAAATTTCACCTCTAGAACTTCCAAACTTTAACTGCATTCCCGATTGTAAGGGAACTTCCTCACGGAGGATTTGTTGCCAACCATTGGGGCCTAAACACCAGGTTGTACCGTAGGTTGAGAAATCTTGTAGGTAATAAGTTCTCACTGAAGTAGTGCCAGTGAGAGTATTTCGGCATAAAATTTCGGCGTGACGCTTGGAAACTGAAGGTTCTGGGATGACAATATCATTCTCTTTCGTGCGGCCGATGCGGGTGACACCAGAGCGTAAAAACCAGGTTTGCCCTGCTGGTGAAAGCGATCGCAAACAGGCTACGGGAATTGGGGAATTTAGATTAGGGATACCAGTCTCTGGTAGTTCTGTAATTCCTTCATCAAAACTCTTAATGAGTTCGCCATCGAAATCGGGATGCAGATAAAGAACAGGCAAAGTCCAAGCTGGTTGATTGAACTTATATAGTGTTAACAGTTCTTGTCTAGCTTCGGCTACGGCTTGATCAATTGGTTTACGCGATCGCAAAGCTTTGGTCAAGGCTTGAATAAAACTATGGCTTTCATGATCAGCAATCTGGTCACGCATAGCTAAAACAGCAGGTACACCATGACGAATTAATACTTCTGCCAAACTACTAGCAGGGATAGCCTGATGATTAATAGCAGCTGGTTGTGCGCCCCAACAAGCATTAAAAACTGCCAATTTTAAACCACTACGGGTTAATACTTGTGCTAATTCTATACCGTTGAGGGTCATGCCAGGATGCAAAAAGAATAATCCTCCGTCTGGGCCTGGCAATCCGTGACCAGCATAAAAAAAGACATTATATGCCTTGGTTTCTAATTCTTGAATTAACTTCTGTGGAGTAGGTTGCAGGAGTGTATTCACTGTACAGCGTGCATATGCCTGAGAATTGCTACCCACCTGGCTAACACTGGCAAGAGTTCGTTCAAGGATAGCAGCTTCTCGTTCTAATTGTAGGTTCTCATCATGTCCTAAAACTAGCAGAATATTTAAAGCTTGGTCAGATCGCAAATACGGCAGGGGTTCAACTTCGCTAGTAGTACGACTAAATAGCAAATCAGGCGAGAGGGACATTGCCGGTTGTCCAGGCTCGCGTTGCATGATTTCCCAAGGTAGGGCGATCAAATCCGGATCACGGATTTCCAGTCGAAAGCGCAAACGTGTATCCTGTCCCATAGCCATACCGCGACTGCGTTCGAGACTACCGAGAATCGGCCCATCAAAAACCCAATGCCACAGATTCATCCCCAAGTATTGCATCAGGCGACTAGTGTAACCGGTTGTCTGTCCTGAAAGGGGTGAAACCAAGTTGATGGCGGGTGGGTTTACTTGCCCTTGCTGGAAGCCCAGAGAAATATCTAAGCCACTATGACCAGCAAACATCTGCTGCCATTCTTGCCAAACTTGAGTGAGTTCGACAGGCCATATACAGTCATGCAAAACATAACCACTGGGATAGGGAGCCTTGACCACCCAAATGGCGAAGTTGTTTGTGCCAGTATTGATGAGACGGGCGATCGCCAAGTTCAGGGATGGCATGGATTCACTAAACTAAAAGGTGTAATAATTAATTGCCAATAACAATTTTCCTCGGGTAAAAGGTTTGGCTGGCGAGTGTTTCATTTGGGTATTAGTTACCTGTATTATTTCAGGTTTTTATCAGTTTCCGCAAGCAGGCTGCCGCCAATGGGGAGCAGAGGGGCAGGGGAGCAGGGGAGCAGAGGATAAAATATAATTTCTTACTCAGGACTGTGTATTGAGTTTATTGAGTCTTTGACTCGGTTGCACTGATGTTACTTTGTGCATTTGGTGCTTGTGGGACACGATCACATGGACTGGTATCGCTGGCTTGTAGAACCTTTACTTGATTTTGCAGTTGAGAGAGTTGAATCCATACTGCTTTTTGAGCAGGGTTGAGTGTTGGGTTGGGTAGATCTTGTGGACACAGCCGCAGATGCACCAATAAATCCCCAGCAGCAGGTTGGGGATTGGGTTTTGTCTCAATAACTTGCCAAAAACTGCCTGGGGGGAAAGTTTCCTGATTGTTTAAGGCAATTTCTTGGTTGGTTTGCATCACCCATCCAGCATCGAGGTTAGCTAGCGATCGCTCGATAACTGGGTTTGTTACAGTTGGTGGTACATTTGTCGTGGGCAGCAAATCTGATGGCGATCGCAGTCGCATCATTAAATATCCGAGGGAACCAGCTGCGATCGCTAATAGCAATGGCACTATTAGATTTAAGGGCAGTTTAACTATTTTGGTAGGCTGGTTTTCGGGAATTACTTGCGTGTTTTGGTTGGGGCTACTATCTAGTAGTGTTGGTTGTAAGCCTTTAGTTACAGCACTTGCCGCTTTGATGGCAGAAATATCGGGAATAACTGCTTTGAGGCTGGATTCTGGTTCAAAATATTTGACTTGATAATGTATTAATGCCAGTGTGACATTATCATGTCCGTTTTTAGTGTTGGCGATTTCCACTAGTTTGCCAGCAACGCTGACTATATCATCTTCACCATGAAGAATTGGTAAAATTTCTGTTTCCCAATAATCTTCCACACGGTCAAAATCACTCAAGCCATCGGATGTGAGCAGGAAAATTCCATCTTCATCAAGGACAAACCGTTGGGAGGTAGGATGTAATGAGTTGCTGGAACTCATGCCTAAGGCTTGCACAAGAGAGCCGGCACCACTTTGTTGCACAGCTTCCCGGTAGATAGCATAGCCTAGTCTGACCTCTCGCGAAGCGACATCATCATCAAGGGTAACTTGATAACAACCGTGGCGGGTAATCCAGTAGGCACGACTATCACCGACGTGAGTAATATACATTTCATGGGCCATAGGCAACGCCATCACCAAGGTTGTGCCCATCCGTTGCCGTCCTTGCCGATTTTCGTTGTCATTGCGCTGGCTAATTTTGTCATTGGCAAGTGCTACTGCCGAGTCTAAGTCAGCTAGCAGCAGAGAGGGTTCTATGTGGTCATAGGGAACTTTGGTGATTTGCTGTACTTGCTGCTGAATTGTTTCAATCGCCAAATTCGATGCAACATTGCCTCCTTGATGTCCGCCAATGCCGTCACAGACAATGGCTAAGGCTGAGGACTGTGGCGGTTTGCTCACAACTGTACCACTAGCAGGGTAACAGGCATCTTCGTTGCGTTGACGACTTGGCCCAGTGTCTGTTTTCGTAACTATTTTAATTGTGGGAGTTTGCGATCGCCCTAATTCTGCCAGTCCTTGATCTAAAACTGCTATAAGTACTTCTGGTGAATTAATTTCTCCCTGAATCAGCAGGTTGCTAACTTGGTGCATAAATTCAGCGATCGCTGGTTGGGAATCTGGCTGTAATTGTCGCCAAAATTCACCTAATTGGGGTAATTCTGGGGCTGTTGAGGAGTCAAAACGCAATTCCAACAAGCGAACTAATGACCCTTCTACTCGTAATAAATGAGGAGCAATTAAGCTAGAAACTACGCCCTCACTCTTTAGAGGTTGCCACAGATGAGCTATCTGCCATAGCCAATTAAGTTGACGCATTGAGGTGGCATGGCGCCAAGCAGTGGTTAACTGACTACATAGCTGCACTTGTGGGACTGAACTATCTGTGTACAAGGGCGGCCGTTCTAAAAGTAAAATTTCTTTGTGAGATTGCCCCTCAGCGATGGGCAGTACTCCATATACCTGTGGTACGTTTAAGCTATAGGGAATTAGTCTCAAATAAGCTTTGATACCCGGTAAATTATCTGATTCAGGCGCTTGGGGTAGTAACCCCGGCTTAGTATCTAAAACAACTGATTTATTGATGACTAAATAGCGATCGGCTAATCTTTCTCCAGGGCTACCCACATTCAGATTATCTCCCACAGCCCAGAGGTAACGTTTGGGCAGAGGTGTAGAGCATCGCTGGCAAAACTTGTGAGTTAGAGGATTGGCAGCCAGACAAGCTTCATTTGGGCAGTAGAGCGTTGCCGCATCATTTTCCATAGTGTTCGCAGTAATCAGCGATTGGCAATTTTTTCAACAGCATTGGTAGCGGCAATCTAAACCGCTCTTGTTTCTGGAACTCGACGTATCCAATTTTGGATCATGATTCTAACTGGCAGATACCAGTGCCTGTTAATCATCAATTTGATTTAATGATGCAAAGAACATACTCCTTAAGAAGAACCCTACAGCCTCATGATAGCCTCTATTCCTCTGTGACTTTCCCTTGCCAGAGCGGCTAACTCTCACCCTGTCACCAAAGCATAACCCAGGTAAATCTATGCTGTGGGATTTTAGTGATTACCTCATCACCAAGAGGCAGATGATGCTGGTATTTCTTGAGTTTATAAGTTGTCTAGCATCCATTAACCTTAATTAAGAATTAAGATGGCCGATAGTTAAGCAACTCTAGCCTTTACACTATGTTAATTCTGGGTAATAAATATTTGATTTGATTCAGCATTTTCCCAGTTGATAACCATGACATATTTTGATTTTTGACGGTGGAATAGAAATTATTCACCAAATTTAAGAATTTGCCAAGGAGCAAGTTCTCAGGAATTTAATATATTGTCAATTTTTTAGATTGTTCAATCCTCAATCTAAAATTCTTCTGCCCCTCTGTCCTTCTAGCTAGTCTCTAGTTCCCAGTCCCTTTTTGCCAAATGACTGGAAAAAACTTGGTGTCTTTGTGCCTTGGTGGTAAAAAATCTTCAACTACTAAGACACCAAGACACAAAGAGTTTTTATATGTTCTGGTGTACGCAGTTCACGACGACTACTGATTTTCGTCAACTGCAACTTGGGGGAGTCCCATGCTGTAGTTAGTGACGCGACCCGATAGATTGTAGCTAATTTCGCCTTTTTGCAGGAGCGATCGCAGATAATGCTCTAAGTCTGACCCAATGCGGCGTAAGTTGTAATCTGTGAGATCTTGGCCACTAGATGCTTCTACTAGTTCATCAAACTGGCGATAAACTTTTTGCAAGGCATCTTCGTTCCAATTGAATTCGTTGTCTGGGTCAATATCCAACGTTAAAACCTGATTACTAGGAACCAGTTCGCCATCCCGATCAATTTCTGCCGCGAAAATGCGAACATGCCGGGTTGTGGACTTGAGGAGAATGGGATTGTCCATAGCAGGGTGTAAAGTTTGGGTTAATTACGCTGAAATCATTGTAAACGCTATGCCTGGGCTTGAATGCCCATTAATTACTAGAGCTTTGAGCGTAACCATACTTTTATGCTGCCACAATCACTGGGTAGTGGTCACATTAGGCGTGAATTACTAACCGATATCTTGCACCTACCCCATATCTCACCCAGAAATTTATTTCTAGACTGCATAGCTCAAGTCCACTTTAGTGGTTCGCACTCGGTAAATGCCACGCGAATTGTGGGCGGTCTTTTAACTCAGCGCTCTTGATTATACCAGTGGCTTAGTCATCTTAAGATGATTTTTGCTATACAACCCTATATTTCTCACCTATGGCGGTTTTTCCTGCTGGTGCAAGATATAACCTAACTTACCGTCATGTTGAGACAAATCTATTAGTCGAAGTTTTGATGATATTTCAAAACCAAAATTTGACTTTTCAGCAATTTATTCATCAACATCTCCTGAATTTTCAGCATAAAAAAAACGTACATCAAGTAATTTTACGTAATTATGTTACAACTACCTCTAGCTTTAATAAAAGCTAAAAAAATCAGCAATTCCACTTACGTACAAACACTAAAATTTCAGTAAAAACTTAAACTATTCTTGACTTGAAGATAAAGTTAATGTAAAAACCTTTAAAAAGCTTGAACAAGTTCTTACAGAAACTTTATTGTATAGAATCTTAAAAACTGAATAATAGTGATGGTTTGCCTAAAACGCATCTAGCACTAGAAGTCACAACTTTAGCTTGTGAAGTCTAGCAAGGAAAAAAACACAGGAGAGTGAATATGGAATACAACTGTTATGGATTGAAGAAAGATTGTTAATTCCCGCACTGTAAATTCAAAAAAATATAAAGGATTTTGGCTGGGGATATAGTTCCTCGCCTTGATGACCACTAAGTAAAGCAATCCTCAAAACTATGAACTCGAAAGCATTACCACGCCAGATAAATAATATTGAAGTAGGTGTTTATGAATGCGAAATACATCTCAAATTCCGGTTGATTGAGGAAAAAAGTCTATTGGGCGATCGCGAGCAACTTTTACAGGTGCTGCTAGACGCTTTGACCGAAGGATCTGATGAGTTTCTGGAGACGCTGCAAGCATCTGTCAAGGCGCAAGAAGTGTCTGAATTCAAAGCCTCACCCCAAATGCGACGTCAACTGATGCGCTTACGCAATGCTGTTGATAATAGTCAATAGAGAAAAAACTAAAGCTGTAATTTAAAACTGCATATACTAGAAAAAATGAAAAAGGGTTTAGGGTCTAGGGTCTAGTATTTTTTACTCAGCACGGGCTTTACGCCCCGCTACCGCTCTAAGCGCAGCTATACCCGTAGGGCTTTACACGAAGGAAGAACTTTTTCCAAGGTGGGCTTGTATAACCTTATCCCAAGGCGACAAGCTAAGTTTTTTGCTACCCTTTGAAAAGCCAAAAAAGCATCTACAGTAGCCCTCACCTTTGACACTACGGAGATAATGGGGTGTCTACTGATAGACTAGCTTAACGGTTTTTGTTAAATCTTTTGATTCTTCCAACATCTGGGAAACAAGTGATAGCTTAAGTTTTCAGCAAGTTTAGTTAGTTTGTAGCTAAATTTGGCTCTCAGGTTGGATAAATTGGCGTAAGATGTAGATTCATAAATCGCCATAGGTGATAAACCTATGGCTAATAGCTAAAGTCCTCTCAAGAAAACTTTCCCACCACAGCGTTACTGGGAGAGTATCAATTAGCAAGACCGTGTTCTAATGCAAAACGCACTAACTCGGTACGGCTATTGGTGCCTGTTTTACTAAATAAACGGCTAACATATTTTTCTACATTACGGACGCTGGTTTCTAAGCGTCGGGCGATTTCTTTGTTCATCAACCCTTCAGCTACCAGATTTAAAACACTTTGTTCTCTGGGAGTCAAATCAATTTTAAACGGGGCTGGAGATTGAGATATGGCACTTCTTTGGGTTAACAATGCCTTAATTTGGGCAATCTGATTAGCTAATTCAGCAATGTCAGGGGTTTCGCTGTCTTCACCGATGGCTGGAAGTTTGGCGGTGCGGCGGGAGAGTAAGTTTTCCACTATTGCCACTAACTCATCGGGATCGAAAGGCTTGGGTAAGTACGCATCAACACCAGCTTGATAGCCTTGAATGCGATCGCCTGTCATGCCTTTAGCAGTTAAAAATACTACTGGGAGTGCTTGAAAGCGGGGATCTTCTCGCAGTTGTCTGAGGAACTGATAGCCATCAACCTGGGGCATCATGATATCAGAAATCACTAAGTCAGGTGTATGCTGCTGCATCAAATCCCATCCCTCACGGGCGTTACTGGCAACTTGAACGCTGAAACCGCTTTCTTGCAAATAATCTCTTACGGCTTCCCGCAATCCTGGTTCATCATCTACCAGTAACAATTGTGCTGACATTGAAGTTTCCCTGTATTTACCTTTTTCCAATTTAGCGAAAGTTGTTAGGTATTGAGCAAGAAGAATAATAGCGAAAGTATGAATATTTCAATACACCCTATAGCCACTCGATGATTTTGGCATTCTCTGGCAGCTTGGCGCTTTTTTGTCCAGCAGCACGCGCCCTCGCAGTGAACAAACCAATGGGAGTATTTAATAAATCTACAAGTGTGGCTTGACCTGCGATCGCCTTGAAACTTTCTTTGGGCAGTTCCTTAAGTAACCAACGTAGCAAACTATAGCTGTATTTTTTAGCTGTCATCTCTGGCATTAACTCTACACCGTGCAGTTCGTGTAGGTAGCGATTTGAGCAGCCATAACGTCGCCATTGACTTTGCAGTTCCTGGAATGTAGTCCGATGACGATGCTGAACGATCGCCTCTGGGGAAAATTCTAAACGCCCGATATTTTGCCGTAGTATCCGCCAGCAAATATCTGCATCGCCGCCAGTAGTGAGATGGGGACGAAATAAACCAGCTTTTTCTAAAGCTATACGACGAATTGCCAAATTAGCAGTTTGACCGTAGGGACAAAAAGGATGGGCAAGAGTGTGTTTTTGGGATAAGGTTTCTTGATGCTCTGCGTGTTGTTCTAGAAGAGTATTGCCTGGTAGTGCGGCAATTTCCCCAGCCACAATTACCACATCTGGATCAATAAAAGGCTGGATTAATGAGGATAGCCATTGCGGTTGTGGGTGACAATCAGCATCCGTAAAAGCCACAATTTCGCCCACGGCGGCGCGAATTCCCGTATTGCGGGCAGCATAAGAGCTTTGAATTTGGTTTTCGCTTAAGGCATGAATTATAGGGGAATTCTCAGCAGATGTTTTTAGCACAGTGAGAGTGCGATCGCTGCTGTTATTGTCCACTAGTAAGTACTCTACCCGGTCTTGTGGGTAAGTTTGAGATAACAGACAATTGATTAATTTTGGTAAATCTGGTTCACCGTTATAAATAGGAACAACCACTGATACCATGGGCAAGAAGCTTTTGGCAGTGGTTGCATCAACTGGCTGATTCATAAAATGTGAGATTTTGGGGATGGGATTACTAACTTAAGTATTCCCAATCCAAAATCCGGTAACGGTAATACTCAGATAGTTTTCATGACTCCAGAATGCTGGATGTGGGAATACTAGTATATATGTGCAAACTAAAATTTCAAGTCCCTAGCGCCAGCGCTCACAGGTTGGTTGGGTTGGTTTGCTGGAGGCTGGGCGAAGGTGTTACTAGATAGTGCCGCGATCGCACGGGTATATTGGGGATCACTTTGAGTTCCCACTAAATTGGGGTTGGATGCTAGCTGACGCTCTTGTGCTGCTGTCAAGTCTAGCTTGATATCTGGCACAATCCCTTTTTTATTAATATCCGTGCCATCGGGAGTATAGTAGTGGGCGATGGTGACTGCCAAACCTGAACCGTCTGAGAGTTCATGCACAGACTGCACCAGTGCTTTACCAAAGGTTTGACTACCAATAACTACCGCTCGGTTATTATCCTTGAGCGCACCTGTCAGGATTTCGCTAGCACTAGCTGAATTCCCATCCACGAGAATTGCCAAGGGTAGTTGTGTCAGAGCTGTGCGATTAGCTCTAGTTACTTCACTGCCTCCGGCGCGGTTAACTGTGCGCACAATGCCGCCATGATCCAGCCACATCCGGGCAATTTCAATGCTGGAATTTAACAACCCCCCAGGGTTACCGCGCAAATCTAAGACAAAAGCATCGACGTTCTGACCGTTCAAATTGCGAATGGCTCGGCGCATTTGATCGGACGCATGACTACTAAACTCCCGCAAACGGATATAGCCAACGCGGCGATTACCTTCTTGCTTGAGGGTATAATTCACTGTGGGGATTTCAATAGTCGCCCGTGTCAGCTTCAAATCAAATGCAGTGCGCCCTGTTCTCCCCAATTGTAGTGTAATGGGAGTACCGGCTTTGCCGCGAATCAGTTGAGAAGCATCTTCCACTTTCATTTGAGCAGTGGATTTGCCGTCAATAGCTAAAATCTCGTCGCCTGCTTTGACCCCAGCTTTGCGCGCTGGAGAATTTTCTATGGCTTCTAAAACAGTGAGGCGCTTGGTTTTGTCATTCACTTCCATGCGAATGCCAATCCCTGAGACTTCCCCTGATGTTTGGCTGGTCAGAGCTTGATACTGTTTGGGGTCCATGAACCGCGTGTAAGGATCTCCCAACGTTTGTAAAGCTTCGCGAATTGCCACATAAGCTTGTTCATTAGAAGAATATTCTTTGCTTAACAAGCTCTGCCTCGTGGCTAGCCAATCTTGTTGATTAAAACTGCCATCAACATACTCACGATTTACCAATTGCCATGCTTGGTCAACTAACGTTTTCGGGCTATCTTGTAGGGCAGCACGAACGCAGCGAGTCCAAGCAGAGCCAAATACGGACACAGTGGCGGTCGTGGCGATCGCTCCACCAATCAAGGCTACTTGGAGCGGCGAGTAAGATTTCGCAGATTGGTTCATGTATATCAGTTGAAATAGTTGTATTGTTGACAGTTTAGCAATCAGGCTTTTGGAAAATTTTTAAGTTTTTATACTCGATTTTCAGTTATGTTACATTCATTATTTTCTCCTTATAATTATCCTGAAAATTTTGCGCTACTTTATAATGATAATTTCTGCACCTGCGAGCTTCTTTAGTAGTCTAATATGACACTATGAAGCTACTGTGTCATTACTATGACGTTGTTGTGACACTTTTACTAGTGTCAGCTTTACACCCTATATTATTTTTATAAGATAGCACTTCGCTGGCTTAATTGTAGGTCTTTTTGAGATTATTTAACCAAGCTTTTATTACCTATGTCATGAGACATAAATTTACCAAAACTTCATCAATTTCTCCCATGAGAAAATTCCGTAAACAGTGGCAATTGCTACAAAAAATAGCTTGTGGTTTATGCCTGACATTTGGTAGTTGGCTAATTTTTACCACTGTAACCCTAGTTTGGGCATCCTCTGGGCCAGTAGATGCCTTCTTTGTGCTTGGTGGTAGTATTAGCAGAGAAATTTATGTTGCCCAAGCAGCGAAAGCAGATCCGCAAATTCCAGTTTTAATTTCTCATGGTTCCCCACAACCCTGTATATGGCTAATTTTTCAGCGAGAAGCAGCAGAGTGGCAAAACGTGTGGTTAGAAAATTGTGCGAATTCCACTTTTGAGAATTTTTACTATGGAATTCCTATTTTGCAGCAATGGGGAGTACATAAGATAAAATTGATTACCTCACCAACTCATCTACCCAGAGCTAAATGGATGGCACAGATTCTCTTGGGTGCTCATGGTATTTGGGTAGAACCAGATATTGTTCAAGAGCAGGGCATTCCAGGTAATTATGAGTCTTGGGTGAAAACTGGATTAGATGTAACACGCAGCTTTTTTTGGGCAATTTTAAGTCAAATTATGCAGCCAAAATGCTCAGATATTACAAGACTTGCCGATGTAGATATGCAAGCTTGGCAAAGTCAAGGTTTTAAGTGTGAGCATCAGGGGGGAGTAGGGAGATGAGAGTGATGTAGACGCGATAGTAGCTTCCCGCAGAGTGGGAGGTGGGGAAAAAGAATTAAATTTGGGTGCAATAGCAGATATATTCTTTTGGAGGATGCCAGACTGGCAGGAATTCGCCAAATTTGAGAAGGGTGAGTTCCTTTTACCCCTATTTCCTTAACTGAGCAGTATTGCCAGCTGTTCAACCAGCATTATTTCTCAGAAACAATAACACCTGTCGAATGAAAAAATCTCGCCCCCGCTCTGGTCGGTCATTGAACAAATAATGTGTTCCACTGGGAATAGTCACTGTTTTAACCCTGGATGCATTCACTAACTCTGCTTTGAGAGCTTGCAAATCTTCCTGTCTAGACCAAAAATCAAGTTCACCTCGAATAACCAGTGTTGGAACAGTAATATCTGATGCCTCCCAATACTTTTGACCGAGTGAGAGATTGTAACTCTCCAATCGATAAGCAGATGGAATTCTCAGACTAGAAGGAGTACTAGTATTACCGTTGGCGCCTCTTGCAAGCGCTGTATGTTGATATGCATCAACAACAGCAGGGTCACGCCACTGACTCTTATCTTCAACTGGAATTGTTCGGTTCCATTGAGCAATTAACCCTTCAGCATCTGTTATTCGGTATGCTCCTGCATCAGAGTCAAATGTTCCTGGCTTATTTGGGTCTTCAAAGGCATGACGAAGTTTCCAAGGCGCATCAACACCATAGAGGCTATTGAGCATTACCAAGTGGCTAACTTTTTCATTGTTTTGACTCGTATACATCCCTGCCCAATGTCCGCCAGTTGCCCAACCGACAAGTGCCACAGGTTGTCCTTGATGAAGGTCGCGAATGGCATCGACTACGGCTTCAATATCTCGCACTGCTGCGTCTGAGGGGACAGATGGCGGATTTTTTTCTGGTGGTTGATCTAAAGCTGTAGGACGCGTAGAACGTTCCCAACCCCGCACATTTATGATGTAAACTGAATGTCCAGCAGCAGCAAAATCTGCGGCAAGTGAGTATCCAGGCACATTTAAGTCAAAAGAAGCAATACCGCCGGGGCCACCCCCATGAATTAACAAGATTGGGGGATTTGAACTTTTGGTGCGATCGCCCAACAAAACCTCCCGGACAAAAATTTGAATACCAGGATCACTCGTCACATAAAAATCCTTTCGCGTCACTTGAGATGAATTTAGAGAAAACTGCTGTTTTAAAAGAGATTGTGCGATCGCAGTTGATACTGAGTTTTGAGTTAGTTCAACCCACTTCGTGGAAGTGACACGAGCGATGAGCGTAAAGCTTCCATCATCAGATGGTTTAAAAATTGCTGCTTCTCCTTCTGCAATTTCACTCAATACAGGATGTGCTGGTTCTTTAAAGTTGTGTATATGAGACACCAAAACCTTGTTAACACCAGGTGCAGGGGGAGTACCCAACAATATTCGAGTTTCTGCAACCAGCTGTTCTTGTCCTGATTTGCCGTTTAAGTTTTGCCAAGAACGCCGCCCATTCAGACGTTTTGTTGTTTGAACAGAACCAACCTTCATTAATTGCGCTGTTTCTACAGTTCGGCAATATTCACTAGCAATTACTTGACCAATAGGAATGCCAAGAGTACGTAGAGCATCACCGATTACTTGAGCTTGGACTCGACCCTCTGGAGATAGATTGCGATGAGCCTCACAATTCTTCCACCATTCTCCTCCTTCTCTGATATCGGCTTGAGACCAATCTGTTGCAGTATGACGAATGTAAATTACATAGCCGCCCTGTCGGAGTGTATTAACGAGTTGGCTAGTGTGAAGTTGAGGAGACTCCGTAGCTGGAGACGCAGCAGGTTGAACTGCTTTGGAATTCCACATGTCGGCTTTAACGCAACCTGAAGCTAAAAGTAGAACACTAGCAATCATTAAACATTTCACTGGAGTAACACCTTTCAAGCACTAAAAACACCATAAACCCAGGATTTGTGCCTAGTTCTATCAGTCAAATTAAATTGGTTATTAAAGTTCAATTACAGCTAATTCATAGCTATTATCTCGCTGTTACGGCATCTAGCTTTTTTCAGGTAATCAACATACTTATTATGCTAGAAAGAAGTTTTATCAATGTCCAACATATATTTGATTACTGAATAACACTTGAAAAGTTCAAATGGAATTGCGACATCTCCGTTACTTTGTAGCTGTGGCTGAAGAACTACATTTCGGTCGAGCAGCACAACGATTGCATATTGCTCAACAACCGCTTAGTCGTCAAATTCGTAATTTAGAAGATGAAATCGGCGTGCAGCTGTTCTATCGCACGAAACGCACCGTGCGCTTGACAGAAGCAGGGCAAGTCTTCTTAACGGAGGCCAGAAAAACACTCCAACAAGCTGAATATACTGTTCTACTGGCACAACGCACGAGTCGAGGCGAGATTGGAAGGTTTGCTGTTGGCTTTACAAGTCCTGCTTTAAATAGCATTCTGCCTAAAATTGTCCGCTTGTTCAAAGAGCGACATCCGCAGGTAGAACTTGCATTAGAAAAACTCCATACTAATGAGCAAGTTGAAGCGCTGATATCGGGTCAACTTCAAGTAGGGTTACTGCATCCACCTTTAGAAAATGAGTTTTTAGTCTTAGAAACCATTCATCGAGAAAGGTTAGTTGCAGTTTTATCAGATACCCATCCATTGGCTCAGGCTGCAACTGAGTCAATTTCAATCAAGGCACTTTCTGATGAATCGTTTATTCTCTTTCCACGTCATGTTGGTCCAGTTCTTTATGATCGCATTATTAATTTGTGTCAGCAGGCAGGGTTTAGTCCGAATATTGTACAAGAGGTTATTCCTCAGCAAACCATTCTCGGTTTAGTTTCAGCAGATATTGGGATTTCACTGCTCCATGCCTCAGCACAAGCTGTAACACCTACTGGTGTTGTCTTCAGAAATTTATTAGAGCCATCTCCAGAATTGGAGCTTGCTGTTGCTTGGTATCCCAATACTACCAATCCAATTTTGTCCACTTTTTTAGGAATTGTTCGTGAAGTGACCATTGGATCAGATTGAGGATAAAATTATTTATTGTCCATAATTGATCTAGCGCTCTTCTGTCACTCTCATGAAAGCGATGAAAGAGCGGTAATGTGAAAAATATGTATCTACAGCTCTATTAAGATTTGCTAGTGTAGGTATAGTACAAATAATAATAACAGTGGTGTTGTAGCTGCTTAACAGCTACTGGGTGACAAATTGTTAGTAAAGGTCACATTAAGAGATAATAACTATGACGGCATTTGAACCTCAGAGTCTTTGTTCTTATAGCCAAGAAGATGTGCAGAAAATTCTTCAGTTAGCGATCGCTCGTCAAGCCAATGACCAAGACAAAGAATTTTCCTATGAGCAACTGCTGGAAATTGCTACTGAGTTAGAAATTTCACCAGAATCTCTCAACCTCGCAGAAATTGACTGGCGATCGCAACAAAGTGAAATCCAACAACGGCAAGCTTTTAATTCCTACCGAATCGGAAGATTTAAAAAACGTGTGGGGAATTATGCAATTGTCAACAGTTTTTTCCTGCTGGTGGATTTCGTCGGTGGTGGTGGTCTTACTTGGTCGTTGTATTTCTTGCTATTTTGTGGACTGACACTAGGGCTTGATATTTGGAATACCTTTCAAACTAAAGGCGAAGAGTACGAAATGGCTTTTCAAAAATGGTATCGCAAACATCAAATTAAAAAAACTATCAATACAGTTGTCAATAAATGGTTTAAGGCGTTACAGATTTAGGTAAGAAAAAACGAGTTTTTGCGGCGATCGCTAATGCCAATTATTTATAAAACCCCTAGCAAATAAGCATCTAGGGGTAGTGTTCATTATTGTAAATTTCCAGTACTCTAAACTTTAGCAATTTAGCCGATTAATTTCTGCTGATTTTTGCGATTTTTCCATTGCCAGGCTGCACCTAAAGCACCAAGTGTCAATAAGCTTAACGTTGATGTAGGTTCAGGGACGGGGACAATTTGCCCACGAATCTCACCACTAGGGAAGGTGGTTGTGTGCAGATTAAAGTAGGCATTACCTCTCAACAGTTCCTGCGCTAATACATCTGTCAAGGGATTGGTAACATCATCAAAACGCCAATCTCCCGTAATTGTCCCCGAATTGCTACCTGCAATCGGAGGAAGAGTGGCATTATCCAGATCGTGAACAACAGGGCCATTTTGACCAGCTGGGGCGTTATGGATATGTGCAAATGGAGCTGCTATGGTACCCTGCAAACCAGAGTAATTGACCACATAGTCAAAAACCCAGCTACCGGGGCCACCACTAAGTGTACCCGTCGCCGTACCTACACCAGATGTACTGATAGAGGGAACTTCTTGATCACCATTTAATACACTGGTGAAAGAAAAAGTTGCCGCATTAGCCGCTAAAGGTGACAGTGCGATCGCTGTACCTAGAAACGTACCAGTTAACAAAAGCTTCATAAATGACCTGCATTACTTTACACAATCACCAAATTGATACTTGGTAACCTATAGAGATTATACTGAAATTGCTTAGTACTTGCTGGTTCAATTATGAATAAGCATTATAGTAATTATGCTTATACGTTGAACAAGAAGTCAGAAGGAATCTTCCCTCTTCCCTCTGACTTCGTTGAAGACGGCTAGATTAAAAAATATCTGCTGGGTCTGCCGAGTTTAACTTCCGCATAGCGATCGCGCCAGAAATCAAACACATAATAATTGTTAATATCAAAACTTGTATTATCCGTGCATAAGTCATAAATAGTGGTAATTTAGTGACGTTTCTGGTGAAGCCATACATGAAAAAAGAAACGAAACCACCAGGAATAAAACCGCATATCGCTAAAATTAATGCCTCTTGCAACACCACAAATAATAAATAAGTATTACGATAACCCATTGCCTTGAGTGTGGCGTATTCAGGCAAGTGATCCATCACATCACTATAAATAATTTGATAAACAATAATCACGCCAACCAAAAATCCGATGGTGACACCCAAGGAAAAGATAAAACCAATCGCGCCATTTTCTTGCCAATACTTTTTTTCAAAATCAATAAATTCTTGACGGGTAAAAACTTTTACATCATCCGTAAGATAAGACCGTAATGCTTGAGCAACGACATCAGCATCACTACCCGATTTAAGATTAATTAAACCCAGGTTGACGTTACCTGGTTGCTGTGCCGAAAAAATTCGCAAGTAGTTCTGGTCACTAGTAATTACACTGCCATTAGCTACAAAAGATGCACCAACCTCATACAAACCGCCAATTTTAACTTTACGTCCTTGCAGTTCTGTCGTGACAGGTTTACCTTCAGATATTTGAGCGATCGCCTGTTCATATTTCCCGTTGGCGTTACGGTCAAATAACAGTGTGTTGGGATATTTAATCTGATCTAATTTTTGATTGACTGCTGGTAAATTAAACGCAGGTTTTTCTGGATTAAAGCCGATTACTAAAATTGATTCATCTAACTTAGTTTGGGGACTTTTCCAAACTCCTATACGAATATACAAAGGATTAACTGACTCAACCTCAGATAGATTAGCAGCTTGAAACAACCGCCGACGAGGAAAACTACTGAGTAATCCTAGATTTTGCCCTTGGCGGCTCATTAATACTAAATCTGCTTGTAAAAGTTCATGAAAGCGGGTATTACTATCATATAAAGCCGACTGAAAGCCCAACTGCATTAACATGAGAAAATCGGCAAATGTAATTCCACAAAGGGCAACGAGAAACCGCCCTTTTTGTTTCATTAGTTGCCGCCAAGCCAAGGGGATTTTGGGTTTGAACATGAGAGGATGGGGGATGGGGGAGTGGGGGAGTGGGGGAGCAGGGGAGCAGGGGAGTGGGGGAAATAACCAATACCCAATGACCAATGACTATTGACCAATGACTATTTCGACATTGACTTGAAGGTTAGTAAAGTTAGCCACTTGCTGGCTTGCTGTTTGATCTAAACGAATTTTGGCTTCAATTACCCTGGCATCTGTGGCCGCCGTGGGGTCGCTGTCTAAGACATCTTTTTTCGCCACTTTTAAACCAATACGATCAACTGTGCCGCTTAACTTACCCTCAAAGGCATTGCTAGGACTAGTAATACTGGCAGTTTGACCAGGGCGAATTTTAGCGATATCACTTTCGTAGATTTCAGCTACAGCATACATTTGCTCTGTTTGACCAAGTTCGACAATTCCTGCTTCATCGATAGTTTCGCCGGGACGAGCTTGAATTCGCAGAATTTGACCTGCTTTTGGGGCGCGAATATATGCTGAGTCGAGTTCAACTCGCATTTTCTCAACTGAGGCGATCGCACTATCTACTTCTGCCTGTGCTGTGGCTATATCTGTAGGACGCACTTCTGCTGTTTGCTCCAAGGTGGCTTTGGCTTCTTGAATTTGGGCTGTGATGGTGCGTTGTGTTCTTTGTAAGCTGGCTTTAGCACCATTCAATTCTGCTTGAGCGGTTCTTAAAGTTAATCTCCGACCATCGAGATCCGCAGCCGCGATCGCGCCTTCTTGATAAAGACTTTCATAGCGGCGAAATTCTATCTCTGCGTTCTGTAACCCTGCTTCTAAGCGAGCAATAGTAGCTTGTTGGGTTTGGATTTCACCATCTAACTGTGCTTGCAGATTGCTCACAGTTGCTTGTCTAGCGGTTATTTCACCTTGTTTGGCCCCGGCTTTGACTTGAGTCAGTCGGGATTGAGCCACTCGGACTTGCTGCTGTGCTTCTTTTAAATTAGCTTGTAGGCGATCGCGATTATCCAAAATGGCGATCGTCTGTCCTGCTCGTACCTGCGTACCTTCCTCAACTAACAATTGAGTAACACGGCTACCACTACCAGCACTGGGATTAGTTGGAGCCGAAATCTTAATTACTTCACCTGCTGGCTCTAATCTTCCTAATGCATTCACCTTGGGAATAACTGGTTGGCTCACTTGTGCAGTGACGACTGGATTTTTCGTAGTAGCTGGTGGACGAGTGACATATACTACTCCCGCTCCCATCGCCATCATACAGGTAATACCCACAGCAGCTAACCAACGCAAATTAGTAGGAAATAGAGATGATTTCTTCATTTCCTCAGAATTTCGCAACATCGTTTTTACGCCTGATTAATGGGACGGGACATAAATACTTTTGAGATTCGCCTGTTCAACCTGTTCATACTTGAAGAAACCAGGATTGAGTATCCCATGAGGGTCATATTTCCTTTTCATTTCATTGACTTTAGGCCAGTAATCACCGAATTGCAGTCGCCATCTTGGTAGGTCAAATTCTACCCAGGTAGCCATATATCTTTTGCCACCCATTTGGAAGCCCAGATCAGTGAGTAGATTTAATTGCTCTAGCACAGGTTTAAGCTGAGATTTAGGGATAGTTGGATACATACCTAACCCGATAATTAAATCATCTTCTGGTAAAGGAAACATGGGCGTTTGATGATTGCGAGAATTAAGACAAAAGGAACCTACAGGTATAGTTCGGAAGTCAATAAAGGAAGGTATGTACTGAAGCGCAATATCGATAAATTCTTTTGCCTTTGCTCCTGGTAAAAGAATATCTATCCAGGTGTTAGCAGTACCTACAGGATGAGATACTTGCCCCATTGGTTGAATGAATTTATCAAAAGTTAGGTCTTCGGTGTGGATGTGACGATAAAAATTTAAACCAGAAAGCAATTTTTCTTCATTTATATCATTAACAGAATCCACTTCTAAAGTAATTTGCATTCTGTAAAACCACTGAATTAGGGGTTTAATCTTCGTTTCTAGCCTAGACATTCCTAGTAGGCAAGGAGAGAACAAAGATACTAAACCATCAATACAACCTTCAGAAACAAGGCGACGCTCATCATTTAAAAGAGTATCTAAATCGTCATAGCAAAGAAAATAACTGCGAGTGTAAGAACGATATTTTCTCAGGCGATTTTGAACTTTCGTGATAATGCCAAACTGCCCATAACCACAAAGCACATGATAAAAAAGTTCACTATTTGCTTCTGGTGTACACCAGACAATATCTCCTGTACCAGTAACAACTTCCAAACCCAAACAATTATCAGCTTGAGAACCATAACGAAAAGAACTCAAGCCTAAACCAGCCGCAGATAGAGTTCCTCCCAAAGTAACCTCAAAGTTATTTGTGAGTACAGGCGGAATTACACCATGAGGTATAGAAATATCAACTACCTGCTTCCACGTCACACCAGGATCAGCTTTAAACCAAAGTTCATCGGGACGGAATTCGTGAATTTGATTGAGATTCCGCATATCTAAAAGAATTCCATCTTGATTCAAAGATTGACCACCTAGTGAATGTCCCGCAGCTCGTGACGAAACAGTTAATCCTTGTTTAGCAGCATACTGAATTACTTGAGCAACATCAGTAGAATTTTGCGGACGAACTACAATTTGAGGTCGTTTTTGAATAATGCCACCAAAATCTTGAGAAACTGCTGCTAATTCTGCTTCTAAGTTACTAACTTCACCTGCAATAATTTGTTTTAAATCTGAAATAATGCTGTTCATAAGTTTAAAGTTTTAATAAAACCACAGAGACACAGAGTACACGGAGAGATGAGAAATAAATGTTTTTGAAAATGATTTATCAAGCCGTTGCTTATGTTTATTAGTGAATTATTTTGGCAACGGCTACAAACTAAATACTTGCCAAAATTGCTAATTGCAATTAATTAAATAACCGCAATTTGACCATCTTGACACCAATCTTAAGCAAGTTGGGAATTAGTCCAATTAAAGTCAAAAAACCATGTATTAAACTTGATGTTTGTGTATTTGAGATTAACGACTGATTAGTCAATCTTTCATACTTAAATACACAAACACAGTCTCCTTCTGCTTGTTTACTCAAAATCGCAGCTTTTATCCCAGGAAAAGCTCTTCTAGTCGCTTCTTGTTCCATCTCACAAAAAACACGACACGGCTGATCAAAACCGTATTCTTTAGCGATAGATAAAACTGGGCAAACCCTTTGAATTTCTAATGCTGCATCTGTCCCGTTTTGCGAGACATCTACTATATCCATGACAAAACCCATCAATCCTAACAAAGGAGCAGCTTCCTGGAAACCTTGCGCTAGAGTATTGTGATCAATGAAAGTACCCATCAACGCCTTTTGTTGTTCAGGATATTTTTCCATCATCTTTTCAAAAGCGGCTGCATCTCCTATTTCCTCTGCCAGCTTTTTGTATCTTTGAAATCTCTTCCTAAACAAATTCATGGCTTTTGATTCATCTAGATTGATGATATCTTCCATGCGAAGATTGCCTGTAACCAGTTCAGTTTCCATGCTCATTGTTATCTTTTCCTACACCTAATTTTCCTTTGTGTATTTGTGGTTACTTGAAATAAGTATTCTTGAAACAAAAGAGGAGTAGTATTTACATGCTCGAATACAAGCAAAGGCCAATTATCCAAATCAGCACATACTTACAAGCATTAAGACAAGATAAGGCAATATCTATTTCCAGTTCACTTGTAGTGTGTCTGTACCTTCTTGTTTTGTAAGAAGTAAAACTATTTGCCATTATTGGTAGTGGCTGTTGAAACGTACTTTTGGCTTTAGATTGCCTTGTGTTCAGCGATTTTGTTTTTCTCATCTCAAGTATGACTATCTTATTTGCTATGTTCAATTGTCTTAATTCAAATGATCAGGCTCGGCAAATTTATAGCCAATCTCGAGGATTTTGCAAAACTTCTTTGAGCATCGCTTCTTTGCTACCAGGGACAGGTTGATCGTCATATTCCCAGCTAGCAGCAGGAGGCATACAATTAAACACACTTTGCTGCTTCACCATACCACTGGCTAAACCAAAACGGATGCCGCGATCGCAGGACAAGATAAATTCCACATAGCGCCCCCGCACCAGATGTTGCCAATTCTTATTTGCTTCTGTAAAGGACATATCTTTACGTCTTTCGACAATCGGCAGATAGGCAGGAATAAAAGCATCAGCACAATTTGTCACAAATGACAGCAGTTTTTGAGGATTGCCGTTATTGAGATGGTCGAAGAAAATTCCCCCTATACCCCGGCTTTCAGCTCGATGTGGGATGTGGAAGTACTCGTCACACCACTTTTTAAAACGTGGGTAATAAGCAGGATCGTACTTGTCACAAACCTCTTTATGCACCTGATGAAAATGCACTGCATCTTCCTCAAATAGGTATGCCGGTGTCAGGTCTGCGCCGCCGCCAAGCCACCAATAAACAGGTTGATTGCCGTTACTAATTTGAAAATAACGGTAGTTGACATGCGCCGTCGGTGCCATCGGGTTGTGGGGATGAATCACAAAGCTAGAACCTGTGGCGAAGAAGCGATTACCTCTAGTCGTAATCATTTGATCTGCTGCACCTGTAGCCAGCGCACCTGATTGCTGAAAAGACATTCCCGGAGGTAACTCACCCTCTATCGCTACATAGTTGGCTCCCATCTTTTCAAAGACATTGCCATTGTGCAACGCACGATCAATATAGATAGCATCTTCACTACTTTTACCAACTGTCCAGATGCCCTTTTGATCTCGATTCCAGGACTGTTCACGAAGCTCTTTACCATCCATAGCTACCAGTGCTTGGCAAGTATTTTCAAACATCTGTCTGAAAATCTTGTCTATTACCCCACGCATTGTTGGTTGTTGTGTCACTGTTCTTTCTAGGACATCAGTCATATTTATCTCCCCACTATTGATGAAGTACGTCTATGTATGTCTGTTGCTTTACCAATAATTCCGCAATCAGAGGAAAATCTCTTTCCCTATCCCCTGTCACCTATCACATGAACTAGTTTTGAAGATTCATGAACAAGGTGGTTTTGGTTATCCAGGTTCGACTCAGAAAATGAAGCCTGAGATTTTTGCAGAAACTTACGAAAAGTAATATCCAAAGCATCAGCAGCAACATGAAGTTCATCTGATATTTTTGGCATTGGTTGAGAATCTAAAGTTGCTACTACTACGGTGTCTTCTTGAGCAAGTTTGTGGTCAATTTTCCTAAAAAAACCATCTAACCAAGGTACGGGTAAAATATTGCGATACAAAACGCGTTTTACACGAGTGGTATTTTCATCAATGGGCAAGTGGGCAACTAAAATTCCAAACTTAATATCAAATCTGCCACCTCTACCTACATTAATTTCTGCGAGGGTAACATTGGGCAGATACAAGGTCAATTTTGTCTTTAATTCGGGGCGTCCACCAAGTAAAAAGTTTAAGAAACTTTTGGAATTACCTAAGGACTCATAATTAACTTTGGCAACTGCACCCCAATCGTATTTATCAACTTGATAATTGATAGTTTTATTGATAGGGATTCTTTGACCAAAAGATTTTCTATGGACTGCTATGACATGAGTAAAATCAAGATTAGCTTCCATGAGACGAGCATAGTTAGCATGGTCTATCCCATCATCGTAAACAGGACGCATGGTCTCGACCATGTATTCGGGAAAAGTTGGCAAGGGAGGACGTTCTGCTTCTGGTAAGTCCCCATAAAATAGCCAGACGAAACCATACTTTTCTTTGACTGGGTAGCTATCTACACGAGATTTTTTGGGGATAGGAGTTCCATGTGCATTAGAAGGAATTTCTACACATTTCCCGTCAGCTTGAAATTTCCATCCATGATAGGGACAACGAATACAATCTTTTTCAATCCAACCAAGAGAAAAAGCAGCACCACGATGGGGACACTGATCCTGCAACGCGATGATTTTTCCATGAGAGTCGCGATACAGGACAAATCTCTGATTAAACATGACAACTTGCTTAGGCTTATTGGTAATAGCCGAGCTAAATTCACAAGCATACCAAAAGTTTTTCAACATATTTGTCTCCGATTCTTTTTAGATATGTTGTCTTGGCGATTTCATACCAACTTGCACTCAAAAGCTTTCCATCAACACAATAGATGGTGAAGCAGGAATTATTTCCGTCAAAACGACCCTGTAGAAGCTATAAATTTAGTTCATCAATGAGGTGTAAATAGGTCGTGCTTGATTTTGGTGACAATTGTCTGATTTATTTTTATGAGATTGCAAACCCCAGCCCATAGCTAAATATTTTTGACGCAGCTGTCGATAAGCCAGAGTTAAAGCATCAGCAGGAACATGAACTTCCGTTGATAAAGTGTCAGGTATCAACTTGGGATATTGAGACTCAGTTACTACTTTATCTTCTAAACCTACTTTATGGTGAAACTTCACAAATAAGTTATCTGCCCAAGAATAGGTGAAGAAATTACGTAATTGGATGCGCTTACTAATGGTCGTATGATCATCAACAGGAATGTGGATGGCATAATTAATAATTTTGCCACGACCAAAGTCACTTTCAAATTTAGTTATGTTAGGAGGGTAAAAGCAAATTTTGGCATTTAACTGTGTCTTTTTTGGGCGAAAAAATGATTTAAATATGCCATTTTTAGGTTTAGTGTAATTCTTGTAGATGATTTTAGTACTTATACCCCAATCTTCATTTTCAACTACATAGTCTTCAACTCTTGGATCTTGTGCAAATCCTGCTCCGAAGGAATTAGCATGGACTGCATAAAGATGAGCCGGATCAAGAGCATTTTCGATGACACGAGTGTAGTGAGATTTCATCTCGTATTCTACATAAATAGGATGCATGTTGGGGTCTTCATATTCTGGCAAGGGAGGAATTGGTGGACACTTTTGTGTCGGTAATTCTCCATAAAATAGCCAGATAAAACCATATTTTTCCTGTACTGGGTAACTGTTGATATTAGCTCTTTTAGGGATGGGCATGTCAATTTCATTGGAAGGGATTTCCAGGCATTTCCCATCAGCTTGAAATTTCCATCCATGATAGGGGCAACGGATACAATTGTCTTCTATCCAACCCATAGATAATGCTGCACCACGATGGGAACATTGGTCTTTCAGTGCTACTACTTGCCCTTGAGAATTACGATAGAGGACAAATTTCTGATTTAACATCACAATTCGCTTGGGCTGGTTGGTAACAGCTGAGCTAAATTCACAAGCATACCAGAAGTTTTTGAGCATCCCTAAGTACCTAAATATCCTAAATGACTGAATTTAAAGGGTTTTTTTATACTGAACGATTAGGTCGGAAAAACTGAGTTTCTGAAGCTGGTGCAAAATGTGGTTTCTTGTTTGGCTTGTAGTTAAGTGGCTCTAACTCTCAAAGAGTTGAAAGGCTAGAGTAACTCACTAGAAACTTTTATTTATTTTTTTCCATCTAATCTTTTGGCAAATCATCATCTATTTTTGTCTTATTTCATGCTTAATTAAGCCAATTTTAGGCAAAATTGACCGCTTTTACTCTTATTCTATATGTCTGCCCGTCCTGACACTTTCTGGCGTCTATTGCCTTTGTTGCGTGTCATTCTTGAGGTAGAGTTGTGACTCTTTCTTTGGGCATAGGTGATACTATACCAATGCACTAGTGCATTAGTCAACCAATGTATAATTTTTCTCGATGAACCATTACACCAATAAACTAGTGAATAAGTTTATTCGTTGGAGTATAGTGTGGCACAAGGAGAAGCTTCGATTCGGGTTTACCTGCCCCCTGAAACAAAAGACAGGTTTAAAACAGTTTGTTTTTTTAAAGGACTGAATATGTCTGACGTTTCAGCAGAATTGATTGAAGATTGGTTAGCGAAAAATGAGATAGAACTGCCAAATTCCCAGAAAAGCTCATCCTCACCCACAAGTAAAAAGAGTAATAAATCAGCATGATTTAAGAAAGTTGATCAAATAAACTGCAACTTTAATTCTGATTGTGGCTGAACTGTGTAGTTTCACTGGGGAGAGAAGTCATACTAAGTTGATTCAAAGTTCGGAGATTAAGACATACAGAGGAGTAGAGGAGCAAAGGGATGGAGGGGTAAAGGAAGTCGGAAAAAAGAGGTTTTACTGGGAAATTTGAGATTTTACGGCAAGTTATCAGCATGGTTAGCCCGACCTGGCAAATTTTCCCAGACGAATTTTGGATTGGGGTTTCTGGTAGATGTGCCGACTCTAGATGTAGGAATCAATCTAAAAATTGACAATCCAAAATTTGCCAGCAGCTTTCTCTGGTGTTAGGGTCAATGCAAAATTGGTTAAGTTTTCTGACACTTCGCCTTAAGCAGGGTGAGTATGAGGTTTACCTGGATGAACGTCAGCCAAACCTGTAAACATATGGAAAATCTCAATTCCAAAGCATCTGCAACAGATGCCGTGTGACAACTCAACAGTTAGACTAGTAACCGCAGGGTAGCAATTTTAGGAAAATTATGATGAGCGATCGCGACTACACATTAATCATTGACAAAAGTGGTAGTATGTCTACCCCTGACCAAGTGGGTGGTAGAAGTCGATGGGAAATAGCCCAAGAGTCTACTCTTGCTTTAGCCAGAAAATGCGAACAGTTTGACCCAGATGGTATTACTGTTTATGTATTTTCTGGCAGATTTAAACGCTATGACGATGTTACCTCCGCCAAAGTCGCGCAAATTTTTTTAGAAAATGACCCTGCTGGCACAACAAACTTAGCAGGTGTACTTCAAGATGCACTTAATAATTACTTTCAACGCAAAGCCGCAGGTAAAACTAAAACCAATGGCGAGACAATTTTAGTGATTACTGATGGTGAACCAGACGATCGCAGAGCAGTATTTGAGGTAGTTATTCAAGCTACTCGCCAGATGGAACGGGATGAAGAATTGGGAATTTCCTTAATTCAAGTCGGGTCAGATCCCCAGGCTACTAAGTTTCTCAAAGCTTTAGATGAGCAGTTGCAAGGTGTTGGTGCTAAATTCGATATTTGTGATACCGTCACCTTAGATGACTTAGAAGATATGAGTCTGGCAGATGTATTGATGAATGCAATTACTGATTGAATCAGTCCAGAATCTATTCAATATTGGCTATTAACTAAATAACTGGAGCCTGGAAAATGCTAGAAAATCGAGATTACACCTTGATTATCGACAAAAGTGGTAGCATGGCCACCCCAGATCAAAAAGGTGGTAGAAGCAGATGGGTAGCAGCACAAGAATCTACCTTAGCCTTAGCTAGTAAGTGCGAACAATATGATCCTGATGGCATCACTGTTTATTTATTTTCTGGTAGATTCAAACGTTATGAAAATGTCACAGCTAGTAAGGTAGGACAAATATTTAAAGAAAATGATCCTGCTGGAACTACAGATTTAGCTGCTGTGTTAAAACACGCAACAGATGATTACTTTCAACGTAAAGGTGCGGGTCAAACCAAACCGAATGGTGAAACAATTTTAGTTGTTACTGATGGTGAACCAGACGATCGCAAAGCAGTAATGAAGGTAATTATTGAAGCGTCTCGCCGGATGGATCGAGATGAAGAATTAGGCATTTCCTTTATTCAAGTTGGCACAGATCAGCAAGCTACCCGCTTTCTCAAAGTCTTGGATGACGAAATGCAAAGTGCTGGGGCTAAATTTGATATCTGTGACACCATTACCATGGACGATATGGAAGATTACAGCCTATCAGAAATCTTGCTGAATGCCATCACTGACTAGCGATCGCTGTTATTAAGATTTAGCATAATGGACTCTATTGATAAGCTGCTAGCTCAACTCAAGGCTGAATATGATGAAGCAACACCCGCAGCAAAACAACCACAACCAAATACAGCCAAATCATTGACTCCACAGCTACCAAAATCTTTATCTATAGTAGATAACCTGTTGGCAGAAGTTAAAGCTGATTTCGCCGCACAGGATGAAGCTGAGGATTTGAGAAGACAGCAAGAACTAGAACAAGAAAAAATTAGACAAGTACAAATCCAAGCCAAAAAACTAGAAGCTTTAAAACATCAGGCACAAGAATGGTTAGAAAAATTAGATCCCTTCTCGCCAGAAGGACTTTGGTTTGAAAGATTTTCTGAAAGTTACCCCTCCAAATTAGAGGCGGCGATTGAATATTTACAAAGCAACGGATAAATCACAATCAATTTACTTTTTGTTGATTTGCGAAGAGTGCTGAATAGCCCATTCATGCATTGCATAAAGAATCGGTTTTAAACTTTCCCCCAAGCTTGTCAATGAGTATTCTACCTTGGGGGGAATTTGTGCATAAACTTCTCGGTGTATGATACCATGTTCTGCCATTTCTCTGAGTTGCTGAGTGAGCATTTTTTGCGTAATTCCAGGCAAAGCTCGCTGTAATTCCCCAAAGCGTTTTACATCTGTGATTAATTCTCGAATAATCAAAACCTTCCAGCGTCCGCCAATTAGTTTTAGTGTAGTTTCAACTTCACAAGTCAGCCTGCGATCGCTTTCTGCTTCAGCTCTCATTGTTACGTTCACATTTTTATTCTCCAAAAACCGATAGTATCCTACTTGTGCTGAATTTTTGAATTATGTTTTCTTGGGAATACTCTACAATCCCAAATCAACGGCTATACGATGAGCGCAAGCAAAACCAGAAAATGCCACCGCATTTAACCCCTGTCCTGGAAAGGTACTATCACCCACACAATAAAGTCCAGGAATAGCTGTTCTATTAAATGGCATGGCTAACAACCCCAGTAACTTACGCCGGGGAATTGGCCCATAAGTCCCATCCTCCCGCCCTAAAAAGCGGCGATGAGTGCGGGGTGTCCCTACTTCCAGATAATCTAAGCCAGCGTCTAAACCAGGAAAAATCTTTTCGAGCCTGTCGATAATTTGCCAAGCAGCCTCTTCTTTCTTCGCCTCGTACTCACTTGCAGATAGTCCTTGCCAATCATCAATCCAGTGAGGTGTGAAGGCGTGAAGGATATGATATCCCTCTGGTGCTAAATCTGGGTCAAGCAATGTGGGAATTGAAACAAAAATAGTCCCTGCTGGTGCTGCCATTTTTTGCCAATCTTCCAGAATTATATGATGGCACTCTGTCCCATCAGGCAATACTGATCTTTTTACCCCCATATACAAACTCAGAAAACTTGGCGATTTTTGATAGCATTGTTGCCATTTTTTCTCATTACGAGGTTTTTCCTCTACAGGTAGTAATTTTTCAAAAGTATCCCAACGTGTAGCATTAGAAACTATGCATTTACCATGATAAACTTTACCATTAGCTAATTGTACACCGATGGCTCGTCCCCTTTCGGTGAGAATTTTTGTGACTTTGGCTTGGTATTGAATCTTACCGCCTGCTTTTTCTAAACCTTCTACTAATTTTTGAGCTATTTGCCCTACCCCTCCTTTGGGGTAGTTAACTCCACCATAGTGTCTATCAGAAAAGACCATGCCGGCATTAATCATTGGTGTCATGTCGGCTGAAACCACAGACCAGCAATAACACTCCATATCAATAAATTTCAATAATTCAGGGTCTTTAATGTAGCGCCGTGCCACATCTCCCACATTTTGCGGGAGATATTTGACTAAACCCAGACACGCCAAAGGATGCTGAAAAAATGTCCGCATGAGATACCGAGGTTCTTCTAACGACAGTAAATCTATGCTGTTCAGGCAATTAAAAACCTGCCAACATTCGTCATAAAAGCGACGAATACCTTTTTCTTCATGGCGGAAATAAGCAATAAGATTTTGCAAAAAGTTATCATAAACCCGCTCAACTTTCAGGTTTAATTGATTGGGCAAGTGATAGTGAATCTGTACAGGATCAACAATTGTTTGTTGGCTAACATGCACAGCATTAAGGGCACGGGTGAGTAAATTCGTAGTACCATTTTGCCCAAATCCAAAAATCATTGACGCGCCAACATCAAATCGATAGCCTTGGCGTTCAAAATAGCCGGAACTGCCACCAGGAATTAAATAACATTCTAGTACCAGCACCTTAGCTTGCTTGGCTACTAGCTGGGTTGCTGTTACTAAGCCACCAATACCAGAGCCAATGACAATTACATCAAATTCAGGATTCGAGGATGGAGACATAGAGCCAGATACTAGATAAAATTAACCAATAAAATAGTATTTTATATAACTTTGAATTAAATCAATTATACGTAATTTATTCTTTATATTCCTAGAAGTATTGCTTTGTATTGAATTAGCTAAAATTCAGCGAACAAGATACTTGTCACAATTGGATTTGAAAGTTTTGAATTTATTGCTTCCCATACACAAAAAAGAGGGACAAGCCTGCAACTGCTGGCTAATCCCGTCTGCCGATCCTTAAAGAGAGGAGAACACTGATTAATAATATAACTTTGATTGAGAATAGATGTCAACTATTAATGAAAAATATTTTCAATAATTTTGGCGGTGCTGATTTTAGCTGTCAGCAGTACGCAGGAAAGAGTATTATGATGTTTCAGTTCTTATAGAATAAAAGTGCCTAATTCTGGCTATGACGGTACAACTGCGTGTTTATGTTCCACCCCATCCTTTAATCAAGCACTGGCTGGCAGTTGCCCGTGATGCTGCCACACCTACAGTATTATTCCGTAGTGCCATGACTGAGTTGGGGCGATGGCTGACTTACGAAGCGGCGCGAGAATGGTTGCCGACTTTAGAAACAATGGTGCAGAGTCCTTTAGATTCCTGTCCAGCAACTTTGATTAATCCAGAAGTACCTGTGGCAGTTGTGCCGATTCTCCGGGCAGGACTAGGATTACTAGAGGGAGCGCAAACCATACTACCTTTGGCTGCAATTTACCATCTGGGTTTGGTGCGAAACGAAGAAACGCTGCAACCAAATTGTTATTTAAATAAATTGCCAGAAAAATTTGACCCTCAAACAAGGGTGTTAATTACCGATCCGATGTTAGCAACGGGTGGGTCCATGATGACGGCAATGGCAGAATTAACACAACGGGGTATTGATCCGGCATTGACGCGAATTGTTTGTGTAGTGGCAGCTCCGCCAGCTTTGCAAAAACTGAGCGCGGCATACCCAGGTTTAATAATTTACACTGCAACTATTGACGAAATAGTCAATGACAAGGGGTATATTGTACCGGGATTAGGAGATGCAGGCGATCGCACCTTTGGGACATAAGCTAGTATGCAGCTAGGGAAGGAAAATAGCTTAACTAAATGTAAAAGTTGCAAAATTTCTTCAAGGCGGTAAAGTTATGAGTCAACGTGATGGTTTTGCCAGTGGTTTTTTGGCAGGAGCGGTTTTTGGTAGCGTAGTAGGTGGGATTCTTGGGGCTGTGATTGCTTCCCGACGGGATGGCGAATTAACAGCAGAAGAAGCCGAACTGATTAATGGCCAAACAGCGACTAAGAAAGTAGCGGCGAAACGACGACAAATGTTCGCTTCAGATAGTGAAGGCATGGAAATGGAAACAGCAAGGCGATCGCTAGAAGATAAAATTGCCCAGCTGAATGCCACAATTGATGAAGTTCGGCAGCAACTGGGAAATGTTAATGGCAGTTCCACCCAGTCAGTTAATGACCGCTCACTCACCAAAGACTCCTGAGGCTGGCTGAGATTTAGTGAAGATGCTAAATGTGGTTATTCAATGCGGCAATCCGCACATTTCATGACATAGACTAAATTAAAATCAATAATAAGACCATTTTTGACACTTAGCAGGAAACTAACTTATCCATGAATTTACTGTTTACCACTTTGGCGACCTTCATCACCTTCTATAGCTATTTGCTGATTATTCGAGTTTTACTAACCTGGTTCCCAACAATCAACTGGTACAATCAGCCCTTTGCAGCTTTGAGCCAGGTAACTGACCCTTATCTTAATCTTTTCCGCTCAATTATTCCTCCATTGGGCGGTATAGATTTATCCCCTATCCTGGCCTTTTTGGCACTTAATTTAATTGGTGGCTTACTGAGAACCCTCACTACCATGTCATTTGTACAAGGATTTTAGTTATTACTCGTTATTACTCCAATACCAACTTTTGTAGAGACGTTCAGGGTAAAATCGTCTCTACAATTTTTATTATGGACACAGGGGATTGGGTAGATGAAGAATAAATGGATAGTAGCGTGGCAAAAACCAACGCTGGTAATAATGTTAGGTTTCCTGACGTCAACCCAATAGATGACTGAAGACGGTAATTGATTACGAATTACGAATTACGAATTACGAATTACCTCCGCACTTGGCCGCTAAATCCAGCAGCTTTAAACTGCTTCAGTTTTAAAGGTTCTGGCTGATTTGCCGGCACAGAAATTCTCAATTCAAAATCACTGACACCAGGCGGAACCTCAGTAATAGATCCCAGACGGGTGCGATTTTGCATCACCGGGTTATTATTGGCATCATAGATGCGTCCAAAGATATCTGCGTCATAAACTGTTTTGTAAGTACCATTTTCTGCCTTACCAGTGACAATAAAGCAATTGGCAGCTGCACTACCACTACTAATCACAGCACCTTCTGCTAGTTCTGGTGGACAATCCTTATAGGAAACATCAAATAGTTTAATCTGTGTCAACGCTATGGACTGAGGCGTAAACACCCACGAGATAAATGTAATCAAGCAGGAAATAAAAATGACGGTGAGTGAGCGCAACCGCATAAAAGACCCCGTAACTTCATCCAAAAAACATGCAACTTTTGACATTCCCCACTCTTAAGAGTAGGGGATTCTTGGTTCAGCGACCCAACTTAACTTAAAAAGTCCTTGCGGCAATCTCCTAACCAATTAGAGCGTATATAAAACGAATCTATCAGTCGGTTCGGTTTAAGTTTAAGCTAGAGGGTTTGATTTCCTCAAGCTTTTCTCCCATTTTTGAGAGAGGTTTCGGTGTGCCTCACTGTACCGTAACATCAGCTTACCTGAATTTTACGACTTGGAGGTTGGAGACTTTTATTTATCTTTTGTAATAATTAGAAAAACAATCCCTTCAATTGCGATTAACTTATGACTCCAGATGAGATTGAAACAGCCTTGCAAGCAGCCTTTAATAGTTGTGATGCAGCTAGTTGTCCTCTCACTGATATGCAGAAACAGATATTACTGCGAGTAGTTGAGCAAATTCCTGGAAATTCTCACTCCAGGATGTCAGATATTGCCAATCCCTTAGACGAACTGACTCCTGAGGAATTGGAGGCGTTTTTACAGTTCGTTAAAATAGAGGAACAACAAAATCGCACGTGGAAAGTGCAATTACTCAATGACTGGCTGCATAATAACGACTCTGGAGAAGTACAATTTATTCGTCAAAGCTACGGTTTGCAGTGGCTCAATCGTGTAGAATCATGTCATTTTGATAAGTATTCTTACTATGAGGATGCACTAAAGCTGAGAGTAGGCGATCGCATTGAAGTTTCCAACGCTATGTGGGAATGGGTACAAGACGATGGCCCTTGTAAGCGTGAATGGTTTCCCTGCATGGTGCTGCAAGTGGATGAAATTCACGATGGCGATGGTTTTCCTACTAATTGCGTCGTCCGCTTCTACAATGGCGCTGAGTACGAAATTCAAGGTATCTATGAATGGAATCGCTACAATTGGCGCTGGCCTCAAAAGTAAAGGAAAGATGATCTTCAAGGCTATGACGATGCAGTTAGCCAAAGTTACCAGAATTTAGAGCCATTTACCCATGATTTAGCCCCGCTTGCGATCAAGGGCGGTTTTAACGCCAGCTAAAAGCGGGGCAGAGTTTCAGATTTGCTCACTAACCAAGTAAGCTTAAGATCAAGCCAATCCCACTAACTTAGCGCTCAAATCCCATAGACGCTCAGCTTTATCATCATCGCTAGCTTCATTAGAGACCTCTTGAACAAAAGACTTACCATTTTTCTTTTGTCTATTGCCCCAGCTCCAATAAGCACCAGATTGACTATATGCAGGATCTGTGACCACTTCCGCTACCCGATTACCAGCTTCCTCCTCAGACACGAATCCCCCAGTAATATATTTTTGGAAAATTGGGAAGAGTTTCTGAAACAAGGGATAGTGGTCTCGAAATAAGGCAGTTGTGGCTACACAACCAGGATACAAAGAGCTAAAAGTGATACCGTGTGACTTGTGATAGCGCCGATGCAGATCTCTCATTGTTAACACGTTACATACTTTACTATCCTTATAAGCTTTGACAGGTTCAAATTTTTTGCCATCAATCATCGAGATAGGTTCTTTAAATCCTGCCTCAAAGCCCTTTAAATCACCCAAATCTGGACGCGGCGGAATCTTTCCTCCCAACTCTTTCGGGTTGTGCGTCACAGTTCCCAAAATTATCAGCCTTGGTTCCGGAGATGGTGAACTCTTCAAATCTTCGAGCAGAAGGTTACACAGGAGAAAGTGTCCGAGATGATTTGTCGCCACACTCAGTTCAAATCCTTCTGGGCTTCGCAATGGCTGTTTTAATAAAGGCATATAAATTGCAGCATTGCAGACCAAAGCGTCGAGAGACTTGCCGCTTGCTCTAAACTCCTTGACAAACTGTCTCACACTCTCTAAAGAGGCTAAGTCAAGATGCATGATTGTGTAGCTGTCCGGCTGCATTCCCACAGATTTAGCAGCGTCTTCCGCCTTCGATAAATTCCGACAGGCCATCACCACATGCCATTGCCCCATTTGGGAAAGCGCTCTCGCGGCTTGCAAACCCACCCCAGAGGAAGCGCCCGTGATCACGACTGTTGACTTCTGATGTTGTGCCATTTTGTTAAAACGTCATTGATCGTCTTTAGACCATATTGATAATCTTTAATGATAATGATCTCACACCACTGAACCACTATCTTTTAATTTTTAAGAAGAGGATTACAGGAGAGTACAAAAATCTCCCTCCATCCCCTGATTTCCACTACGGACAAAACAACGTATCCCGTGTATCTCTTCCTGTAACTGGATTAGTACCTTTAGCCAGTTGGCACAATTTTTTTTGCTCATCTTGGCGTAGCAGCACATCTGTAAAATCTGCGCCATCGATAGTTGCACCATCAAATCTAGCGTTAGCCGCAAACGCACCCTCTAGCACCGCATTTGTCAAATTTGCTTTAATCAAGCGAGCTGAATCTAAAGTGGCATTTGTGAGGTCAGCATTTGCCAAATTTGCCGACTCTAAATTTGCCGCGAAGAAACTCACACCGCGCAAATTAGCATTGCTAAAGTCACTCTGGCGGAGATTAGCTTTGGTAAAACTAGAGTCTGTTAAATCACGTCCGGAAAAATCAGCTTCTACCAAAATTTCTTTGTTATATTCAAGGGCTAAAGCTGTTGGCACAAACCCTACAGTTGTTGTCATGCCAACTACTGCCCAAAGCAATACACTGAGTATGCTTGTCCAAATTCGATTACTTAATTTAAAATTTATCATCATTTTGAACCAATGGCGAACCCTCCTCCCTCTCATTATCCCGATATTGGTGAATTAGGAGAAGACCTGGTAGCACAATGGTTACAGTCTACAGGTTGGATGATTTTGCAGCGTCGCTTTTCGAGCCGATGGGGAGAAATCGATATTATTGCCCAACAACAGGGAAAGCAACCAAGCAGTAAAAAAAATCTTTCTGTCAGCCAATTGCCCCAAGTGGCATTTGTCGAAGTGAAAACTCGCAGTCAAGGCAGTTGGGATGCAGGAGGTAGAAGTGCTATCACACCACAAAAGCAAGCAAAAATCTGGCGGACGGCGGGAATGTTTTTAGTTAAGTATCCTGAAAAAGCTGACTACCCCTGTCGCTTTGACGTTGCCATTGTTTACTGTCAGCGAATATTAAAACAGAGTACTGAGCTGACACCGACTCCAACAGCTTTAGCTAGCTTCTCAACATCCGGATACCAATTTGAACTGCAAGAGTATATTCCAGCAGCTTTTGACTTTTCCAGTGAGAGCTGATGACTGTAGCCTAATTCTCAAATTGGCTGACTGGTATTAGTCATGGATCAAATATCTCTGTTTACCAATTACCAATACCAATTCTCTAGTATCAGCGCTGCCACCGAACAATATCACGCCAGTGTTTCTGGACAGTAGCCCAGCCCCCGGACGAATTGTTGGCGGAACGCTTCAATTTCTTCTCTCTCTGGGCTACCATGAGAAACGATCGCTACTTGATAGCGGCGCATTACGTCCACTGGGCACTGTCCCGCTTCTAAGCTCCAAAGTGCCATTTGCACCCGCATTGGTGGCTCATAGGTAATTCCTAATTCATTGAGAAAAGCCCGAAAGTCACCATCCTCTTGGGGAGAAATTTGACTTTTGAGTTTGATCCTCACCACCCAGCCATCAATTTGATGAATAACGGTGACGAAAGAAACGGGCATCTGGGGTCTGGCGTGCAGATGTTGAACGACCCTCAGAGTTAGACTGGCATTTGCCAGGTAATACAAATATTCCATATTGGTTGCTGCTTGGGATCAAAGCCAATCCTACATATCTATCTTCGTCAATAGATCGCTGTTCCCGGTAGGGTAAAAGCCCCCGTTTTCGTATGGGGAGGTTTACCCAATTTTTATCGTGATGCTTCCGTGTTACCTAACCTAATAGGATCAATCTTAATAGTCTCAAGATGAAATTGAGCATTTCTCTGGAAAATCTCCAACTAAATTGTTGAAGGCGGGATGAATTCAATGAAGCCACAAATAGCACATACTAATTTAGATAAGCTTTCTCAACAAGAGCCAAAAGATGTGAATTTAGACTGTTCATTAGCTGGGTATGACTACGCACTACCAACTGAACTCATTGCTCAAAATCCCGTATTTCCCAGAGATAGCTCGCGTTTATTGGTGATCAATTCTCCCACTACAGGTAAAGAAACAGCACCTCTAAACCACATTTTTCGAGACTTACCAGAGTTACTACGCACTGGCGACTTGTTAGTTATAAATAATACTAAAGTTATTCCAGCGCGTCTGTATGGGCGTAAATCTACTGGTGCAGAAATAGAGGTTTTGCTTGTGGAAGAACGCCAACATAACTGTTGGTTAGCCTTAGTCAAGCCAGGAAAACGCTTCAAACGAGGAACCAAGATTATTTTTAAACCAAGGGGACTGGTGATTAGTGGTCAAAAATATTCTTCCTCACGCCCCACTCAGCTAACCGCCACAGTCCTAGAAACAGATGCAGCGACTGGAGGGCGTTTATTGCAATTTGATGTGCCCGAAGGACAATCTTTGGTACAACTGTTAGATGAATTCGGTGAAATACCCCTACCACCTTATATTACGGCATCGACGGCTGCTGATGAACAATATCAAACAGTTTACGCTCAACAGCCAGGAGCGATCGCTGCGCCTACAGCAGGATTACACTTTACTCCAGAATTGCTAGAAAAGTTGCGCGATCGCGGAATTAATCAAGCTTTTGTGACATTACACGTTGGCGTGGGCACATTTCGTCCCGTGGAAGTGGAAGACGTGACAAGTCACCAGATGCATGAAGAATGGATTGAAGTTCCCCCGGAAACAGTAGAGCAAATCCGTGCCACTCAAGCAGCTGGTGGTCGGATTATTGCCGTGGGAACAACAGTAGTCCGCGCCTTAGAAGGAGCAGCTCAATCTGGAGATTTACAACCATTTTGTGGCAAAACAGACTTATTTATTTATCCTGGTTACCAATGGCGGGTAGTCGAAGGTCTGATTACTAATTTCCACCTGCCGCGTTCCAGTTTGCTAATGTTGGTGAGTGCCTTGATTGGTAGACAACGCTTGTTAAATATATACAAAGAAGCGATCGCCTCTCAATATCGCTTTTATTCCTTTGGTGATGCTATGCTAATTTTGCCAGAAGCCATAGAAGTTCTGAGTTAGAAATTTTTAATTTTTAACTTTTAATTTTTCATCTCATGGTGGGTACTCTGACTTATAAGGATATACAAAAAGTACAGAGTTGCCATTTATGTATAAACAGCATCAAATTGGTCAGTGGTTTTGCTGCTTTCCTCCGGTTTTCTCCTGGCGGCAGCCACATCTGGGACTTCTCTGTGCTGCCTCTGCATTTTTGGTGTTGGCTGCACCGACAATTATGGATTTACCAGGAAGCAAGTTGCTGGCACAAAATGCCATTTCTCAGGATTTGGAAGCAGCTAGCTTTTACCAGCAGGGAGTCACACGCTATAACCGTAGTGACTTACAGGGTGCGGAATCTGCCTTTCGTCGGGCGTTGCAGCGTGATCCTACTCTGGGTATGGCACGTAATTACTTAGGTAATATTCTACTGATGCAAAATCGCTTGGATGTAGCAGTCCAAGAATACGGAGAAGCGCTGAGAATTAATCCTAATCTGAGTGAAACTTATTACAACCTTGGGTTAGCCTTGCATCGACAAGGACAAAAAGAAGCGGCGATTACAGCTTACCGTCAAGCCTTAGTGGTAGATCCAACAAGAGCCGCAGCCCAGTATAATTTGGGTTTATTACTGTATGAATTAGGACAGGCTCAAGAAGCGATCGCGGCATACGAGCAAGCAATTAATTTAGATAGAACCAATGCTGATGCTTATTTTAACTTAGCGATCGCCCAGCAAGGACAAGGACAGATACCAGAAGCGATCGCTGCTTATCAACAAGCCTTAGAGTTAGATCCGAAAAATGCCACAGCTTATAACAACATGGGAAGCTTGAGGGCAATTCAAGGTCAAACTTCAGAAGCAATTTCTGTTTATCGGCAAGCTATTCGCCAAAATCCCCAGAATGCTTCAGCTTACTATAACTTGGGAGTCATTCTATATAAACAGGGTGAACTCAAGAAAGCCAGTGGAGTATTGAAACGTGCCCACACAATATATCAAGAGCAAGGCAACTTAGAAGAAACCCAAAAAATTGAACAGCTAATGCAGCAAATTGCCCAGGTGCTAGAACAACAGCGTCAAGCCACTCAAACAGCTACTCCTGCCGAGAATCCAACGCCTACAGGTAATGATGTGCCAGTTTCTTTTGATCAACAGCCAATGATGAAATAGCCAGTAGGGTGTGTTGTCGCCAAGCGCCGCACCATCCTAATCTAATACAGCAACTTAATAAAAGTTTGTGGCGTTGCATATTTGCGGAATTAATTGATATTTTTGACCAAAGCTAAAGGTAGATTTTTTGCGTCTTTGCGCCTTTGCGTCTTTGCGTGAGAAAAAAATCATCCCATCAATCAGCAACGCCAAACATTCCTGTCTTAAGATAAATTTTTGTTCGTAGTGAGCGATTTATCGCTTTCTTACAAGGTTTTAAAGAGTTAGAGCTACTTACTACGAACTTTGATTTTATTAAGTCTTACTAGTTATTTTGTAATTTCTTAATCACGTTTACTGAAAGGCAAATCCTGATTAATCGCCGCCATTTCCTGCTGTTCTAGTTGATTGACTTCCCGAATATAGGGGCGGAGAATTTGTTCTAAACGACCATTATAAAAACGGTGCAAACTGTAATTAGCCATAGCCGGGAAACCTCGGCGTTTTTTGTGTCGTCCCCCAGCACCAGGGTCAAAGGTTTGAATACCGTGAGCGATCGCCCACTCAATTGGTGCATAATAACAAGCATCAAAATGTAAGCAATCTATTTCTTGAAAACTACCCCAGTAACGCCCATATAAGCGATCGCCTTTATACAAACAAAAGGACATACCTACAGGTTGGCGTTCATCTTGTTCTGTATATGCCGCGAAAAATAACACGCGATGCCGATAATTGGTATGTAGCTGTTCAAAAAATCGTTTGGTGAGATATTTGCTACCCCACCAGCCAAACTTATCACAAGTATCAGCGTAGAACTGGTACATCAAAGGAAATAAAGACTGAGGAATTGCATCACCAGTCAATGGTTGTAGTCGTAAACCCACTTTCTCCACGGCTTTACGTTCTCGCTTGATATTGCGGCGCTGATTGGCGTTGAATAATGCTAAGTAATCATCAAAAGTTTTAAAACCCACATTTTCCCAAATGTAGCTATGGTGTAACCAAGTTGTAAAACCTTGCCGTTCCAGCACAGGACGCCATTGGGGATCGACATAGAGAAAATGACAACCAGAAATTCGCTGTTTAATGCAGAAAGCATCAATTTCATGCACCATCATCGCGGTGATTTCCTCCTCATCTTCCCCCGGCGCAATTAAGAAGCGATAACCTTCAGCCGGGGTAAATGGTGTCATTCCCAGTAATTTGGGATAGTATTGGACTCCAATGCGATCAGCTAACTCTGCCCATTGGTGATCAAAGACAAATTCACCATAACTATGTCCTTTCAGGTAAAGTGGGGCGGCTGCAATCAAAGTCCTGTCTCGCCACAATAGTAAGTGATTTGGCAACCAGCCGGTTTTAGCTGTAGCACTCTGGGAGATTTCTAGATTATTCAGCCACTCCCATTCTAAAAACGGCGTTTTGAGTGGTATTGCTAAAGCATCCCAAGCACCTTGGGGTACTTCCGCGATTTTGTTGATCCAAACGCTATAGTAGCGAGGCTTGATTTGTTCCACCATCGTGGGGCTGTTTAAGGGAATGAGGGACTGGGGGGACAAGGAAAAAATTTTCTCTATGCCCAATGCCTAATGACTAATAGCGTAATCTAATCTGCTAATCGTTGCAGCCGATAGTGCAAAAATACTTCCTGCTCTACTTGATGAACTTCTAGAAGTTCTAATTTGGGAGCTAATTGAGATAAAAATCCTCCGCCTTCTACTGGTGTGGGTGCAGTGGCACCGCCTAAAATTAAAGGGCAAACTGTCAGCCAGAGTTCATCAATTAAATCTGATTCCAGCATAGAAGCTACTAATTCACCGCCTCCCAATACTGCTAAGCGTGTTATATGTAGAGATGCCAGGTGTTGCAAAGCAGTGGATGTATCAACCTTTCCCGTTGGTGTATCAAAAACTATGATCTGCTCAAATTTTGGAGAATACTTCTGTGCAGCAGATTTCTCTGTTGAATGAAGTATCTGTTCTCGTTTTTGCCATGAACGTGCCCCCATTGTTGTTGTAAACAACCAGCGTTCGATTGGCTGTTGAAAAAACTTAATTTCCGGATTGAGGTCACCAGAGTGTGTAATGACTATATGAACCGGCTGGGCGGGCTTGCCCCCCTGTATGCGATGTTGCAGCAGAATTGGTTGTGATACGGTAAGTGTTGTACCGTAAGCACGGAGGGTGCCAGCACCTAGTAAAACGGCATCAGAGGCAGCAATTTGTTTTTCCAGGTGCGCTTTATCAGCCCCTGAGCCAAAACGAGCGGGCGATCGCCTATAATCTGCTATCTTGCCATCTGCACTCATTGCCAAAACTACTGTGGTGTGAGGACGACGTTGCATCATTGGGTTGGTTTGATAGTCTTGATATTTTGCTTGCTAGTGTGTTGATTCTAATTTCATAACTGTATCTATATGCAACACAAGTCACTTTCACATCTACCTTATACAAGCTTTGGCACAGCATGTTTCTGGTTATATCTTCAATACTTGATACTTTTAGGGGTTGACAAGAAAATTCTGATAACTCAATAGAATGTCTCATTTAGCCGTTCTAATTGCATATCGTTGCTTTTGTGGTTTACAGATGCGAAGTGAGACACTCGATGGCTAAGCCCTGTCAATCATCCTTTCGACGTATTTTAGTAACAAGAATTTTGCTTTTGTTTGTCCCAGTTTTGTTACTGGGGGAAATTGTGGCTTTGAATAAGGCGCGATCTAGCCTGCTGAAAACAGCCCGCCAAAATTTAACAGAAAGCGCCATCGCTAAAGGTGAGAAGATTGCCAATGCGATCGCTACCCTCAAAACTCACTTGCTAACTATCAGTCAAACAACAGTTGTACAATCGGGTTCACGGACTGAAGTACAACAGTATCTCACTCAGATGGCACAACAATTGCCAACTCATATTGAGTGCCTACAATTAATTAATCTCCAAAGTAGGGAAATCATTGCTAGTAGCTGTGGCAATAAATTAATTGCCGAACTAAGTTTACCTTTGCCTAGTTACGGGGTTGATATCCAGAAAATATTACCGCCCAAAGCCGGAACAACTGGTCAAGTAAATAAACATAACCAACTAAAGTTGGTGTTTTCTGCCCCAGTCTACAATCGTAGTGGGGAATTAGCATATGCCTTGAATCTCCAATCAGCGCTATACAAGCAAAACAGAAATCAGCCAGGGTCACTAGCAGGCTCTACCTTAGTAATTGCTGAAGACGGGACAATTTTAGCACACCCATTGGCAGCGCGAGTGGGTAATAATATCCAACAGCACCCAGACGCTTCCCGACTACAAAGCATTGTCAAAAATGCCTTGGCGCAGCCCATCGCAGGCATTACTGGGGAAAGTAGTCCCATAAATTTATCTTTTCGAGAGGGTGAAGAATTAGTAGCTGGCTATACAGCTATTGCCAATCCCATTACACAACAGCAAGGACAAAAATGGATCATCCTAGCTGTGACAACTGTGGACAATGCTTTGTTTGGTTTAGAGGAAATAAAACTGATCCTTATTGTATTGACAGTTGGTTTGATTGGTGCAAGCTTGTTGGCATCCCTGTATCTGGCTCCTTACTTAGCCAGTCCTGTAGAAGAATTGCGAGACTATGCCCTAAATCTTCACAGCCACCACGCCACACAACCAGTACCCCACAACTTCAAAATCCGAGAGTTCAATCAACTGGCGCAAGCAATAGACCAAATGGTCGAGCGACTCAAAGCTTGGGCAGAAGAACTAGAAATTGCTTGGAAAGAGGCTAAAACCGCCAACCACATTAAAAGTCAGTTTTTAGCAACAACTTCTCATGAATTGAGAAACCCACTAAATATCATTATTAACTGTGTGCGCCTAGTTCACGATGGTTTGTGCGATAACCGAGAAGAAGAACTGGAATTCCTCAAACGCGCAGATGAGACAGCTATTCATTTGCTAGGTATTATTAATGAGCTACTAGATATTTCCAAAATTGAAGCAGGTAAGCTTTCAGTAGTTACAGCACCGATTGATCTCAGGCAAATCCTACTGGAAGTAATCAATTTACAGTCAGTGAATGTTCAACAAAAAGGCTTAAAGTTAAAAATTAACTTGGGTAATGATTCCATTCCCGTGAAGGCGGACGCAGCAAAACTGAAGCAAGTACTAATTAATATCATTGGCAACGCCACTAAATTCACCGACGAAGGCAGCATCACGATCGCTACAGCGATACAGAAAAATAGTGATCATAAATCTCAGGTAGTTGTTAAAGTCACAGATACAGGTTTAGGTATAGAACCTGCCCAACAGCACAAACTATTTCGTCCCTTCGTGATGGTTGATGGTAGCACAACACGCAAGTTTGAAGGTACGGGACTAGGATTGGCGATTTCACGGAACTTGATTGAACTCATGGGAGGTAGCATTATTCTAGAAAGTGCCGGACTGAATCAAGGTACAACGGTGAAGATTACTTTACCGTTAATTGATGGTGCTTCATTAACAGATCCAACAGAGGAAAAAGGTTTCCCGAATCTGGGAGTTAATTCTGGAGATGAGGCGGTAAGAGAGTTCAACTCATGTCCTATTCATCAGGAAGACACCCTTCAAGACTCTAACGGGATCAATGAATCTAACAAAGCTGGGTTAGATGGAAAAAATTGCGAACTGCCACTTGTGAAGAATAATTATGAGCTTGATCTCCTGCCGCAGCCTGCCCTTCCCCGCTTACCATCAGGAGAAGCTTATGCTAACCGAACCACGGAGAGATAGAAAATTTTCATTTGAGAAATTGGGGTTAAAAAATATATTCACAGCTTGCTTACATAGAAATCTATCCCATGATCTTGAGAGAAGCTCACTTCAATGATGTAACCAGAATTGCTCAAATTCACATAGACACTTGGCGGACAACCTACCGAGGTATGATCCCAGAAGATTATCTCGCTCAACTGTCCTATAAAAAACGTGAACAGGGTTGGCAACAAATTTTGAGCCAGGCAGCAATTCAAGGACAGTTTACCTATGTAGTTGAAAATCAGGCAGGACAAGTTGTCGGTTTTGCTCATGGCGGCCCAGAACGTACAGGAAATTCTCTTTACAAGGGCGAACTCAATGCTATCTACATTTTGGATAGCTACCAACAACAAGGTATTGGACGCCAACTCGTCAGGATGGTTATGAAGCGACTTGCTCAAGTAGATATTCATTCAATGCTGGTATGGGTACTAGCAGACAATCCAGCCTGTAAATTTTATCAAGCTCTAGGTGGGCAAAAAGTTGATGAACAGCTCATCGAGAGAGGTAATTCTCAACTCAAAGAAGTTGCTTATGGGTGGACAGATACTAACGTTCTCATCCGAAATAGTAATTAGATATTCGTTGATTTTAAAACAACAGGCTGTCCGCCCTGGTTGAGAGATGCTGTAATACCAGAGAGAATTTGTACTAACTCTGTGCCTACCCAGCCAGATGAAACTGCTGGTGAAGTATTATTAATAACACAAATAACAAAGCGATCGCATACTCTCTGCAATGGTTCGCCTGTTTCTAGTTCTAACACCTCTCGCCTTTGATTCACAGGCAAAAATTGATTCCCCTGACGTTCAAACTCACCATGTAACAAAGTTAAAGGCGATGAGGGTGACATTTCATCAAAAATCAAACTTCCCAGGCTACCCACAACCCCAAGTCGTCGCTGTTTATCGGGATTAAGCCAGCATAAATGGATATATGCTTGAAAGCCATCCGGGTACGTCAGTGTAACCCAAACTAAATCAGCCAAGCCTGATAGGGATTGTGTAAGTTCCCCACTTCCTTGACTTTGTAACCAAACTGTACCCGTAGCTTGTACTTTCACGGGTATCTGACCCAGCCAATTATTAAAAATGGCAATATCATGAATGGCTAAATCCCACAAAGCATCTACATCCTGGCGAACTGGCCCTAAATGGGTGCGGGTGGCGTAGCCATAAAGTAAATCACCTAATTTACCAGCTTTAACTACAGCTTGCCCTTGTGCAACGGCTGGATGAAATAAATAAGTATGGTCAACCATCAGTATTAAATGCTGTTGCTCTGCCAACTGGCAAAGTTCCAGACATTCAACTGGATCTAGAGTTAAGGGTTTTTCTGCCAAAACGTGGTATCCCTGCTTGAGGGAGTCCTTGATTAAGGCGTAGTGAGTAGTAGCTGGAGTAGCGATCGCTACTGCTGTTAATCCTGGTACTTGCTGTAAAGCTGACCACTGAGTACTAAATAAAATGTTTTCATCTAAGTTAAACTGCTGCTTCACTGCCGCTAATCTTTCTGCATGGGGGTCTATTACAGCTACAACACTCACTTGGGAATGTGCTAAAAAGTTCCGCAGTAAATGCACTCCCCAACGCCCAACACCAATAACAGCGATTTTAATTTGGTTAGTCATTATATTAGTCATTAGTCAATAGTCATTAGTTATTAGTACAAAAATTACCAACAACTAACAACTGATATTTTACTCAATATAAAATTGAATTCAGGGATTTTCCTGATTGGCGATCGCTAAAAAAGCTACTTTAGCTGCGGCTTGTTCAGCAGCTTTGATTGAGCGTCCTTTGCCTTCACCTAATTTATTGTCATGCAACCAGACTTCAGCCGCAAAACGCTCTTGATTTTGGTTAGTTTGACTGATCTCTACGACCCGATACTCAGGTAAGACCTTAAATTGTGCCTGTGTCCATTCTTGTAGGGCAGCTTTGTAATTAAGTCTAGCCGGATCGAGGCGAATTTCTGTTGCTAGTTTTTGGAAGTGATCATCTAACCATGGGCGAATTAAGTCCAAATTGTTAGTGCTGAGATAAAGCGCACCCAGAACAGCTTCAAAAGCATCTGCCAATCGTGATTCTTGACCGACTTTATCACTGGTAGCACTACCTGCAACTAGTAAATATAACTCTAAACCATATTCTCTAGCCAGTTGAGCGAGAATGCGATCGCTCACTAACACCGAACGAATCGCCGCAAAATCCCCCACTGGACAATCAGGATATGTTTCCCACAACACAACCGCCGCCGCTAGTCGCACCACTGCATCACCGACGAACTCTAGTTGTTCATAATTTGCTGATTCCGAAACAGTCGGATGAGTTAGCGCCAAATCCAACAGTTCCCACTTAATGGGTAACCCTGTTGGCAAACCTAACTTTCTCACTAAACTTTCAAGCTGCCTTTGACGGCGGGGATAAACAAGTGTCATCAAGGAGGTGGGGACTGGGGACTAGAGAATTAACTACTCAGCACTCCCCTTCGACTTCGCTCAGGGCAAGAAGCGCACTCAGCACTAAAAAGAGGGGAGAGAGTCGGACATAAGCCGGGTTCTGTTCTCAAAAGTGTTTAAAAGCACCTTTGAGGGCAGTTATCTATCTGGGACGTTTGTTACCAAACGCCTCTAGCGGCTCTACTTTAGGAAACTGGTAAAAGACCAACCATAGTCTCCTTTCGCCTTGCTCCCAACCGGGGTTTACCGAGCCACGACCTCTCGGTCGTGCTGGTGCGCTCTTACCGCACCTTTGCACCCTTACCAAAATAGTTTTGAGTGCTGAGTGCTGAGTGCTGAGTAAAGACAACTCAGTGCTCAGCACTCATTGCTCAGCACTGACTTTGGCGGTATCTTTCTGTGGCACTATCCTCACGATCGCTCGCACTGGACGTTATCCAGCAAGTTTGGTCTTTCGGGAGCCCGGACTTTCCTCAAACCAGTCGCATGACTGATCTGCAACTGCCTGCGCCTACTCTCTCCCTAACTCCAGTGTAATCTGGGATGGCATTATGTGTCCGGTGCGGATTACTTCTTTTTATTCCAAGGTAGGGCGTAAGTCCAAGGTAATTTTCTGATGGTGAAGGGACAATTGATAATGCACATTGGCGGGATATTTACACCTGGAGCTAGACCTACACGTACTTCAGAGATACGTAGCACTAGTTGTAGTGAAAATGCTAACTCCTTTTTTTCATTCATAAAGTCGTTATATAACTTTTTTTGTGGTGGGCCAGCTTTGCCTAGCCCAGTAATATCAATTATGGGTTTTGTGGCTGAGTAAGTTCCAGCTACGGCATCACGTACAAAAACATCTTCTGCTGTTACTGTCTCTGAAAGGGTTTTCTGGGGAGCAATCAGGCTAGGACTTTGGGGTACAGCTAAGTCACGGGTTAAATCAGGTGATTTACGAATAACTCGGCGTGATTGCTTGCTATGTTCGACGACTAAAGAGCTATTGTCCCAGTCAACATATATAGCAATGTTCTCAGACTTATTTTCAATACTCAGCGATAAATCTTTGAGGTCGTCTACAGGATATGAGGATTTGAATTTAAAAGAAATCCCAATTTTGTCTTGGAGATTTTGTTCTTTGAGTTGTTCATCAACAACATCTTTTTTAAACTCAAACTTAACTTGATCATCAATAGATTCAACCATCCGGTTAAAGACGTAAGCAACGCCAATAATATAAAGGGTCAAAATAACTAAATTTTGGTCGCCGTTCCTCATAAATCAGAATATTAACTCCCTGGAATAATTTTGTATATGTGACTCATTAGCTATTTCCCGTCTTGCTTAATCATGGAAGAATTTTTCAGCCAGCCACGTCGCCAGAAAAAGAATAGCAAACCCAAGGCGATCGCTGCCATTACTGCCAAGCAAATTGGGTAACCCCAATACCAATTCAGTTCAGGCATATTATATGGAGATTTTTCGGTATTGAAATTCATCCCATAGATTCCCGCCACAAAAGTTAAGGGAATAAAAATCGAAGAAACTACTGTTAGCAGCTTCATGATTTCATTCATTTTGTTACTCACTGCCGATAAATAAACATCCATTAATCCAGATACTAGTTCCCGGTAATTTTCTACCATATCCATTACTTGCACTGCATGGTCGTAACAATCTCGCAGGTAAATTTGCACTTCCGCTCCTATTAGTTCACTGCCATCTCGAATTAAAGAATTAATGGCATTTCTCTGAGGCCAGATAGCACGACGTAGTTGCAGAAGTTCTCGTCTAATTTGATAGATTTGTTGTAGTGTTTTTCGGGTAGGGTTGAGTATTACTTCCTCTTCTAATTCTTCCAGTCGCTCCCCGTACATTTCTAAAACTGGGAAAAAACCATCAATGATTGCATCTAACAAAGCATAAGCTAAATAATCAGCCCCCTGTTTGCGAATGATACCTTTACCTCTATCAATTCGTAACCTCACGCCTTCAAAGCAATCATGTTCTGGTTCTTCCTGCACTGTGAGCAGATAATGTTTCCCCAAAACAAAACTCACTTGCTCGCTGTAAAACCCACAGTTTTTTTCCATTGGCACTACCATGTGAGCAATTATGAGTAATTGGTCTTCATATTCTTCAACTTTGGGGCGTTCTCCCATATTGACTACATCTTCTAAAACTAGAGGATGCAAATCAAAAACTTTACCCAATCGTTGTAATATGTCTTGATTTCCTAATCCTTGTACATCTACCCAAGAGACAGATTCCTGATCCAGATAAGTGCTACATTCCTCAGGGGTTTCTATTTGTTTACGAATGAAGTTATTTGGGTTATAGTCAAACAAAAAAATTATGGGAGCTTCAGCATTTTCATCAACGATGATAGTCCCTGGCAAATTTCCTGGTTGGTGATAAAATTCCTTTTTGTAGAACTTCTTCACTGCTTTGGGTATACGGCGAAGTTTTCTTACCATGATTTTTTCCTAATACTTAATAGTTATTAGTCAAGGGTCAAAAACTTTTAATTTGAGACTTTTGCTCCTTAATGTGAGAAAAGTATAGCAATCCTATTTGATTTGACGAGAGGCTTAGATCCCCGACTTCTTGAAGAAATCGGGGATCTTTTGGTTCGTGACTCATTTAGGACTGCTATAACTGTATCTATTTGGTCTATTGTCAAAAATTTTACAATATTTAATATCCAGATGTCATTTTATAGATGACCTAGATTTGTCAAAGATAACATCAGTATGCAAGCGGTTATCAGATCACTTCATGCTCTTTGAGTCAGCAAGGGTATAAAAAAACAGTTTGCCTAGTGACGGCAAACTGCTGACAAAATATTTACATGAGGAAGCAGAGATTAGAACATACCCATGCCACCCATGCCGCCCATGCCGCCCATGCCGCCCATGCCACCCATGCCGCCCATGCCGCTCATGTCAGGGGCAGGAGCTGCGGATTTCTTCTCTGGTTTTTCGACAACAATGGCTTCAGTAGTCAAGACCATACCAGCAATGGAACCAGCATTTTGCAAAGCTGAGCGCACTACTTTAGCAGGGTCGATAATACCGGCAGCAATCAAGTCCTCAAATTCTCCTGTAGCAGCGTTGTAACCAACATTAAAATCACTTTGCTTGACTTTAGAGACAATGACAGAACCTTCATCACCAGCATTATCTGCTATTTGGCGCAAAGGAGCTTCTAAGGCGCGTCTGACAATATCTGCGCCAATTTTTTCTTCTTCGTTCAAGTTGGCTTTAATTGCCTCTATTTTGGTGGTCAAATTAATTAAAGTTGTGCCACCACCAGGAACAATACCTTCTTCTACAGCTGCTTTGGTGGCGTTGAGCGCGTCTTCAATCCGCAGTTTGCGGTCTTTGAGTTCGGTTTCTGTGGCTGCACCCACTTTAATCACTGCTACACCACCAGCTAGCTTGGCAATGCGTTCTTGCAGTTTTTCCTTATCGTAATCGGAATCAGTTTCTTCTAATTGTTTACGAATTTGAGCAATCCGCTTTTGCACCTCTGGCTTGGTATCACCAGCAGCCACAATTGTGGTGTTTTCTTTGTCGATGTTGATTTTGCGGGCAGTTCCCAGCATCTCTAAAGAAGCGGTATCTAGGCTCAAACCGATTTCTTCAGAAATCCACTGTCCATCGGTGAGGATAGCAATATCTTGTAACAAGGCTTTGCGGCGATCGCCAAATCCGGGTGCTTTGATAGCAGCGACAGCCAGCACACCCCGTGCTTTGTTGACTACCAAAGTTGCTAAAGCATCTCCTTCTACATCTTCGGCAATAATCAGCAAGGGTTGACCTGAACGAGCAACTTTTTCCAATACAGGAACTAAATCCTGGATGCTGCTGATTTTTTTGTCGGTAATTAGGATGCGGGCATTTTCAAATTCCACCGTCATCCGGTCGTTGTTGGTGATGAAGTAGGGAGAAATATAACCCCTATCAATCTGCATCCCTTCCACTACTTCTAGTTCAGTTGTTAGGGATTTGGATTCTTCAACAGTGATGACACCGTCTTTGGTGACCTTTTCCATGGCTTCGGCAATCATCGCGCCGACTTCTTCATCATTACCAGATGAGACGGTAGCAACTTGAGCGATCGCACTTCCTTCTACTGGCTTCGCTACCTTGGCAATTTCTTGTACCAGTGCTTCGATGGTTTTGTCGATTCCCCGCTTCAAGCTGATGGGATTACTACCAGCTGCGACGTTCTTTAAACCTTCCTTAATTAACGCCTGTGCTAATACTGTGGCAGTAGTGGTGCCATCACCAGCGATATCCTTGGTTTTGGATGCCACTTCCTGAATCAGTCTTGCACCAGTGTTTTCTAAAGGGTCTTCTAATTCAACTTCTTTGGCAACAGTGATACCATCATTGACAATTTGAGGCGCGCCAAATTTTTTTTCTAAAAGGACGTTACGACCTCTTGGCCCTAAGGTGATTTTCACCGCGTCGGCTATGGCGTTGACTCCCTTCTCTAGCGCCCGCCTGGAATCTTCATCAAATGAAATAATTTTTGCCATGTTTCATCTCTCTAGCGCTTCCATTAGACAATTTAGCACTCACAGGACAAGAGTGCTAATCACCCTAAGCTCAGATTATAAATGTAAATAAAAAAAATTGATTAATATACAGTTGATCCTCATATAGGAGACTGGCAGTAATGGTTGAATTGAGGGATGAACCTAGACAACTTCCTTAAGTCCCTCGGCATTGCCGACCCTAGCGGCACCGGCTGGTTGGCAGTAGTAGGCACGTTTCTCTTAGCTTGGCTGGTAACGTGGCGTTTAATTCCCACAGTCCGCAAATTCGCCCTGCGTGTAGGTTGGGCTGACCAACCAAATGCACGCAGACTCAATCGAGAACCTTTGCCAAATGCAGGGGGTCTAGCTATCTATGCGGGAGTAATTGCCGCAATGGTACTAGCTAGCCTTTTGCGACCTATCGCCCTGCAAAACGTGTTAGCTCAGGTGCTAACTATTCTACTAGGAGGTTCCATCCTAGTGCTTGTCGGTTTTATCGATGATCAGTTCGGTTTACCCCCCTCTGTTCGGTTGTGGGCACAAATTGTCACGGCATTGTTGCTGTTTGCTAATGGCATCAGCATCGAGGTTGGTTTTAATACACCTATTGACTCGCTGCTGTCAATGTCGGTGACTGTACTTTGGGTAGTAGGGATCACCAATGCCATCAACTTGATGGATGGTATGGATGGATTAGCGGGGGGAGTCAGTTTTATTACTGCTATGAGTTTGTTAGGGGTAGCTGCCCAATTTCCCAATCGAGCAGCAGCTATTTTAGTGCTGGCAGCTTTAGGGGGTGGTGCGTTAGGCTTTTTGCGCCATAACTTCCACCCCTCACGAATCATCATGGGTGATGCTGGAGCATACTTTTTTGGTTATGTGCTGGCTGCAACCAGTATTTTAGGTAACCTGCAAGAAAGTACAATCTTTGCCCTTGGCCCCACGGTGTTGTTCTTATTGTTGCCAGTGCTGGACACGACACAAGTGTTTGTCCGCAGATTATTGGCAGGTAAAAACCCTCTCAGTACCCCCGGTAAAGACCATCTACACCACCGTTTACTCGCTTGGGGATTTTCCCAGCCTCATGCCGCATTAACCCTTTGGGCAATCACTTTAGTTTTTAATTTGCTGGCCATGAGAATACAAGGGATGACTGGGATGGTGATTATCGCCACTGCCATCAGCATCATCTTTCTTTTAGGCTTCACTGTCTGGAGAAGAAACTTTCATAATTCGTAATTACTAGCTCAATTACGAATTACGAACTACTAATTACGAATTACATTACCATGCCACCATCAACGTTAAAGACTTGCCCCGTAATGTAGGCAGCAGCAGGATCTGCCGCGAGAAAGCGCACCATACCGGCGATTTCTTCTGGTTGACCGTAGCGACCTAGGGGGATGAATTTTAAAATATCTTCGGTGTTACTGAGTTTGCTAGTCATGTCTGTAGCGATGAAACCAGGGGCGACGGCGTTAACTGTGATCCCGCGAGTAGCCAGTTCTTTGGCGACGGTTTTAGTAAAGCCGATAACACCTGCTTTAGCAGCACTATAATTGGCTTGACCGGGGTTACCCATTTGTCCAGCAACAGAGGCAATGTTGATAATGCGCCCAGAACGTTGCTTGAGCATGACTTTACTGGCGGCGCGTGTGCATAAGAAAACACCAGTGAGGTTGAGGTCAATGACGGCTTGCCAGTCTTCTGGCTTCATGCGTAACAATAGTGTGTCGCGGGTGATACCTGCATTGTTGACTAAAATATCAATGCGTTTGAACTTGTCGATCACGGTGTTCAGCAGTGTATCTACTTGATCAGCTTGGGAAACGTCAGCTTGCAGAGCGATCGCCTGACTTCCCGCCGCCGTAATTTCTGCGACTACCTGATCAGCAGCGCCACTAGAATTAGCATAATTAACAACTACAGTAGCTCCTTGTGTAGCTAATTCCAGAGCGATCGCTCGTCCAATTCCCCGTGACGCACCCGTGACAATAGCGACTTGGTTTTGTAATAAGCTCATTTAATTTTCCTCAAGATTGCAAATTACCGCGCTCATGATCTTATGGTGATTTGTGTCTAGAATTTAAGTAATTTGTCTGTTCATCAGACATCTATACCTTTGGGATCAGGTGCAAAATGAGGCAACAATAAAAACAAAATGATGTTACACCGATTCTTTGAGGCACGCATTACCATTGAAAGCAATCAACAGTAAATTGGTGTGTGTCACATGACTACAAAAAAACAATTCAATAGCTTTGAAGAGATGTTATCTGGTTCAGATGTGCCTGTTTTAGTAGATTTCTATGCTGATTGGTGTGGCCCTTGTCAGATGATGGTGCCGATTTTAGAACAAGTTAACGCCCAATTGAAAGACCGTTTGCGAATTGTTAAGATTGACACGGAAAAGTATGCTGAATTAGCAAGTCAATACCAAATTGCCGCCCTGCCAACATTAGTACTGTTTAAGCAGGGTCAGCCTGTGGATAAAATTGAAGGCGTGATGCAAGCACCTCAATTGGTGCAACATCTGCAAAATTTCATTTAAACTACCAATACTAATTTGGGAGGTTCTCTTAACTTTGTCGCGATAATGTAGAGATTAAATTTTGCTCTCATCATTATCTACATGAGAGCCTTCCATATTCTTTTTCGGATTTTTCAGATGAAGCTACTGGTTTTTCCTGTCTAAATAACCTTTAAGGCCGAAGCCGCTCCCTAACCCTCCCGCAAATTTAATTAGTAGTTTTAGTAACTCTCTATAAATTTCTACATCTTTATTGACTAAAAAAGTTGTTAAAAATGTAAAAAATATTAAAATAATAAAAGTATTAATAAGAGTATATCTTCGAGATGATTGTGCATCAGCAAATGTCCTTTGATCATCCTTTTCTACAATTTCAAAGTATTATCATTTATCTATTGTTTTTGTCAATTATTGTTAACAAAAATATTGTTCTTTCGATATTTTTGCAGGCATAAGTTATTAGGAGAATTGAGATACACAAATTGATTATGCAATTTATACTTAAGAACGCCGCGCATTCAAGCAACACCATTCTTTCCGTTTCCAGAGGGTAGCAACCACCCAACCATTTTGTTCTAGCGCATCAGCAACAGCTTTGGATTGTTCTAGTAAAATCCCGCTAAAAATTGCCCAAGTACTGGGTTTAGCGATCGCACTCATTTCGGGAATTAACTGAATAATCACGTCAGCTAAAATATTGCAGACGATACCATCTACTGGTTTTTTTACCAGTTTCGTTAAAATATCTACACTGCCTTCTGCTGGGATCAGGCGTTCTGGACTAATATCGTTCAAAGCGCGATTGCTAAAGGTCGATTGTACGGCTAAGGGGTCAGTATCGACTGCATAGACTTTCTCTGCCCCTAGTAATACAGCACCAACGGAAAGTATACCGGAACCACAACCAATATCCGCAATTATTAGAGGTTCGTGTTTGTTACCTGTACCAGCAAAAGATTGAGGTAATTCACTCAGCCGCATTTCTAAAGATGCCAAACACAATTGGGTTGTGGCATGATTCCCTGTACCAAATGCTACACCGGGATCAAGACGGATTACCAACCGTTCTGATGCTTCTGGTAAGGGTAGCCATGCAGGGTTAATCAGGAAGCGATCGCCTATTTCTTCAGGTTTCCAGTACTGTTTCCAGCTAGTAGACCAATCTTCTTCATCAATTAATCCCCAGTGCAGGGTAGGAACGGATAATCCTACACAAAGGGCATCTTGACGCAACCACAACGACAGCGCCGCCAAATCTAGTAGCTGTGCTTGAAATCTCGGCAGGTAAGCTTTTACTAAACAGGAGTTACCTTTAGTTTCACTCGCTGTACCACGACTGCCAAAATCTTCCAGTCGCCAAAAGACAGAATCTTCTAGCGCTGGTTCACATAAAATCTGTAATTCCCACCAGGTGTTTGCCATAAGTAATTAAAAATTAAAAATTAAAAATGAAGACAATTTTCATTTTTAATCTTTAATTTTTCATTTTACAGAGTTACTGTGTACGCATCTCGAATTCCCGGTACTTTGGTAATTTCAGCCAAAATGCCATCGGGTAAGGGGTCATCGATACTCAAAGCCATGACTGCATCGCCACGGACAATTTTACGGCCTACCTGCATACTGGCAATGTTGACATTAAAACTGCCGAGCAAGGAACCGAGTTTGCCAATAATTCCTGGCATATCCCGGTGCAGGGTAAACAGCATATATTTGCTGGGGGGGACGTTAATGGGGAAACCGTCAACGTCGGTAAGGTGAATTTCTTTATCGCCTAACAAAGCACCTGTGACAGAGTGAGTACCTAAAGTACCTGTAGCTTCTAGGTGCAGTGAGCCGGCGTAGTCACGGGCTGAGGCGTCGCGGGTTTCAATTACCCTGATTCCCCGTTCTTTCGCTTCTATGCTGGCGTTGACATAATTTACTCTTTCCCGTAGGGCTTGGTAAAGTAGTCCTTTGAGAGATGCTACCACTAAAGGTTGACTTTTGTTGGTTGCCAAGTCACCTTGTAGTCGGACGTTGAGTAATTCGACTCGTCCCCCTGCTAACTGTCCTACTAACTTACCCAAGGTTTCGGCTAGTTGCATGTAGGGTTTGAGTTCTTCTAGCACGTCAGGGCCGAGTCCAGGAATATTGACGGCTGAACGTGCGGGTAATCCTAAGATGACATCGCGAATTTGTTCAGCTACGTCAATGGCTACATTCACTTGAGCTTCTGTTGTTGAGGCTCCCAAATGCGGGGTGAGGATGACTTCTTTACCGAGTGATCGCAAATCAGATTCGCCTAGTGGTTCTGACTCGAACACATCTAAAGCTGCACCCAGAATTTTACCTTCTTTAATCGCTGCTGCTAACGCTGCTTCATCAATAATGCCACCACGAGCGCAGTTAATAATCCTGGCTGTGGGTTTCATTTTTGCCAGGGAGGTGGCGTTGATTAAGTGGGTAGTCTCTGGAGTTTTAGGGATGTGCAGTGTAATATAGTCTGCTTGCTGCATTAGTAAATCCATATCTACTAACTGACAGCCAATTTGTTCTGCTCGTTCTGTGGAAATAAAGGGATCGTAAGCTAGTAATTTCATCCCCATTGCTTTCGCCACAGTAGCAACGTGGGAGCCAATTTTACCTAAGCCAACAATTCCCAAAGTTTTTTTATAGACTTCCGCACCCACAAAGCTTTTGCGATCCCACTCACCGCGTTTGACTGAAGCGTTAGCATCAGGGATGTGACGAGATAAGGACAACATCATTGCCAAAGCGTGTTCGGCGGCGGCGATGGTGTTACCTTCTGGTGAATTGACAACAACAATTCCTCGGCGAGTGGCTGCGGGAACATCCACATTATCCACACCTACACCGGCACGACCAATAATTTTTAACTGAGTGCCAGCATCAATAATTTCTTGTGTAACGCGCGTACCAGAACGAATCATCAGTGCGTCATAATCACCGATAATTTCTATCAGTTCTGCTGGTTTTAGACCTGTTTTGACATCTACAGTGGCAACTTGGGAGAGAATGTCAATTCCAGCTTGGTCAATAGGATCGGAGACGAGAACCTTAGACATGATTACTTCATTTCTTTTAAAGTTACAGGTTTTGCTGCACAAGACTTTTTAGTTTAGTCCTTATCTGTGGCAATTCAGCAAAAAGTATTTGTTTTAATATCAACCTCGTCCTCACTCACGTCTCGTGATAGTGGTACAAAGTATCAATTGCAGAGATAGTCTGGCGCTGTCCCCTGGTATTTGAGAATGAGTGGTTATTTGTGCCACCTTCCGGTAAATATAAACCAAGAATAGCGCGAAAAACCCATATATTTTATTAATAGTTCAGAGTTACTGCCATGTGGCGTTAGGGAGTTGGACGTGGGGATAGAGTTTTTTTACTTGCGAAATTTTTTGGATTGTGCTATTCGCCGATTTTCACCAATATATTTTCTAATAACTTGACATTAGCATAGACTGTATCCATGTAAGGCGTAGGAATCTGAGTTAATCTGCCTAGTTCAATTACTGCCCCTAGAATAGCTTCCACTTCTGTAGGACGACCTGCTTCGATATCTTGCAGCATAGAGGTTTTGTGAGCGCCAACTTTTTCTGCTCCATTGATACGCTGTTCTAAAGAGATGCCAAATTCAATGCCCAGTTTCTCAGCAATCATTTGGGCTTCAGTCATCATCTGCTTTGCCAGGTTGCGGGTTAAGGGATACTGACAAATTTGCTCTAAAGTGGCGCGAGTCAAGGCGCTAATAGGATTAAATGCTAAGTTTCCCCAGAGCTTGATCCAAATTTCTGTACGAATTTGAGTCCTGATGGGGGCTTTAAATCCTGCACATTTGAAGCTTTGGGCAAGTTGTTGAATGCGTTCAGTTTTGGAGTTGTCGATTTCTCCCAAACTAAAGCGATCGCCTTCAATATGTCGAATGACTCCAGGGTCTGTCAAGGTTGTCGCTGGGTAAATTACACAACCAATTACCCGATTTACTCCAATATGAGCAGCAATTGTATTATCTGGGTCAACAGCATGAATTTGCTGTCCTGCATATTCACCACCATGTTTGTAGAAATACCACCAAGGAATACCATTTTGGGCAGTGACAACCATTGTATGGGGGTTGTAAAGCGATGATAACAAAGGAGCGATCGCAGGTAAACTCTGAGCCTTCACAGCCAGAACTACCACATCTTGCACACCAGCCTCAGTGATATCACTAGTCGCCAGAGATGGAGTCACCACTTGACTTGACCCATCTGCCATAATTAGCTCCAGTCCCTTGCTTTGAATAGCCTGCAAATGCTGACCACGAGCAATTAAAGTCACGTCCTCTCCAGCCAGGGAAAGTTTACCCCCCAAATAACCGCCGATAGCACCTGCACCTACAATACAAATTTTCATATAATTCGTAATTCCCAGTCCCTAGTACCTATTTCCCCAAATTCAATAACTTCGCCATATTCAGCCGTTGTAATTTCCCAGTAGCGCCACGGGGTAATGCTTCTAAAATATGAATTTGCTTAGGTACTTTGAACTCTGCCAAGAGATTTGAGCAGTAAGATTTTAACTCTTGTTCATTAGTTTTACCCTGGAGGACAACAGCAGCATGAATTTCTTCCCCTAGGGATTTGTGAGGTACAGCAAACGCTAAAGCTTCAGCCACAGCAGGATGACGCAGCAACAAATTATCTACTTCCAAAGGCGATATTTTTTCACCACCGCGATTAATTAGTTCTTTAATTCTGCCTGTGAGGTAAAGATAACCATCTGCATCTAACTTACCTTGATCACCAGTCCGAAACCAGCCGTTAACAAAAGCTGTGGTGTTGGCCTGGGGGTTATTTTCGTAGCCATCAACAACATTTGCTCCCTTCACTACTACTTCACCGAGACTACCTTGCGGAAGCAAATTGCCATCCTCATCCATAATTCCCACTTCTACCCCAAAACCATAGCCGACACTACCTGGTTTACGCACTTGGGGCGGTAAGGGATTAGAAGTCATCATGTGTGCAGCTTCAGTCATACTGTAAGATTCCACCACTGGTGCATTCAGAACTGATTCCATTTGTTCAATAATTACTGGTGGTAGAGGCGCGCTACTAGAACGAATGAAGCGGAATGTATTAGCTTTGATAATATCTTGATTACGACTGGCTCTAGCGAGAATCATTTGGTGCATAGTGGGTGCAGCAGAGTACCAAGTCGGTTTGTACTGTTCAACTAATTTCCAAAATTCCAACGCATTAAACCCACTAGGACAGATGAATGTCCCTCCTGATGCTAAAGTTGCCAGCAGACATCCCACTAATCCATGAATGTGAAACAACGGCATGAGACATAAATTAATGTCGTTGGCTGTGAGGTTATAGACACCGATGATATTGTGGGCAGAAGCGATCAAATTACGGTGTCGAATGGGAACTCGTTTAGGGCGGCTGGTGGTACCACTGGTATGCAGAATAATTGCCACATCATCAGCATTCGGGAAGGAAAAATGAGGATTTTTTGGCTGTTGAGGAGTCCCTCGGTGCAATTCTAACCTTAATGTGCCGTCAGAATTCGTTACGGCGTTGATTAACAGCATATCGGGTGTAGTCGCTGCTATAGCCGCCTCTTGAGTTCCCGGTAAGGTAATTAATGCTTTGGCTTGCAAGTCTTCGTAGTAAAAAGCAAATTCATCTTGCTTGTATTTGGGATTGAGGGGTGCAGCAGTACCACCACACATAGCAGCTGCAAGAAATGTAATTGCCATCGGCGAACCGTTAGCCATCGCAATGGCGATTCTGTCTCCTCGACCCAAACCAAAGCTGTTTAACTGGGAAACCAAGGAAATTATATTTTCTCGTAGTTGCTGATAGGTGAGAGTCGGTTGATCCGGTGTGCCCAAAGATGGATGATTGTTTTCTCCGGCTAAAAGATCAAGTAAGTGCATATATTCAAGATTTACCAAAAGATTTATGCGGAAGTTATTTAAGCGATCGCCTCAGGGTCAACACCTAACTCACGTAACTTAGCGGCTAATATTTCCGCGCGTTGGTGTTCCTGTTCCGCGCGTTGGCGTTCCTGTTCCGCTTGTTCTTGACTCCACAAAAGTAAATTTCCTGCTTGATCCCACCACCGCAGCCAATTCATAGTTTGGCATAGTCTTTCACCCTGCCAGATTCCTAGAAATAGCTCTAACTCAGGAATCCAGAAACGTCCATTGGTATTTGCTGACAGCAAACTATATTGACCATTCTGCAAACACCGCACCTCTAAACTTGGTTCGTAGGGGTCGTATGTAACGTAAGTGGGAACCTTGAGAATATGTTCATAAAAATAGAGTTTGCCATAGGGTGGAGTTGACCGGACTGATAGTTCTCCATTATCTGTATCTGACAAAAATTCCATGACTACAGCAACCGCATCGCCTTCTAAATTTGGGGTATAACTACGGCGAATTACACCTGCGGCTATAGGCTGCACTTGAGGGACATAAAACCAATCAGGTGCTTTGACAACAATTTTTTTATTAACTGTGGCTACCAGTCCAAAATTAGAGCCAATTAGCATTTGAGGTTGAATACGTTTTGTTGCTCCCAAAGCATCGGTAAGCGCTGCGGCTAAAGGTGGTTGTTGAATATTTTCCACTGGCTCGTCAGGTAAAATGTAGTCGGCTGGAAGTGCCTCCCAAGTAATATTTAGTTCTTTTTGAGTTTTTTGAGTAGGGTGAACTTGTAGAACCATAAAACTACTCCTAGTATTTAGTTAGGGAAACTTTCGTTCCCGCACTTCCCCAGCATAATCTTCTACAGCTTTGGTAATAGTCTCGCGCAGATTTGTGTATACTTTGGCAAATGGTGGCTGCTTTTGTGTCAGTCCCAGGACATCTGAGGTAACTAACACCTGACCATCACAATGGACTCCCGCACCGATCCCAATTGTGGGAATACTTAATTTTTGTGTAATCTGCATTGCCAAATCTGCGGGAATATGCTCTAAGATTATCGAAAATACACCAGCTTGTTCAAGGGCGATCGCTTCTTTGAAAATCCTCTCACCAGCCTCCTCAGTTTTCCCCTGTTGTCGCAGTCCCAATTGATGAACTGATTGGGGTGTCAAACCTACATGACCCATGACCGGAATTCCAGCTTGTACCAAACGCGTAATAGTTTCTACCATCGCTGGATAACCACCCTCCAACTTAACCGCTTGAGCGCCCGTTTCCTTCAAGACTAACCCAGCCGAGTGCATTGCTTGTTGGAAGCTTTCTTGATAAGTCAAAAACGGCAAATCAACCACAACTAGAGCTTGTTTCACACCACGACGCACAGCTTTAGCATGGTACAGCATTTCGTCTAGGGTAATTGGCAGTGTGGTTTGATACCCTAAAACAGCTGCCATCGAATCTCCGACTAGGATTAAGTCTACCCCAGCCGCATCGATCAGTTGGGCGATCGCATAATCCCAGGCGGTCAATGCCACAATTGACCGTCCCTGTTGTTTCCATTGAATTAATTGCTGGGTAGTGATTGCCATTTTTAATTAGGTGATAGGGGATAGGAGATAGGGGATAGAGGAATCTGAGAAAAAATTTAATTCCCTGTAATCTGTAACCTGTCCCCTATTCCCTCATTGAACAGCCCGACTGAAAGCCAGATGAGGTTTTGCTTTTTCCATTTTGGGCATTAACCAAGCTAGACCTTCACTAGTGCCAACCCATAATTTATTGCCGATGTCGGGCGCAAGGGCAAGAACTCGACTAGAAGGAAGTCCAGCAACTTCGTCTAATACAGCTCCTGTATTTGGATTTAATCGTAACAAACCATTGTGAGTTCCTACCCATACACTACCATCTTGGGCAAAACGCACTGCTGTAACATTCCGTCCCCGCAGGCGAGTTACAGACCTCAGGACTGCACCAGTTTTTGGGTTAATCACTAGCAAATTATTTGGCATTCCTGCCCAAATTAACCCTTCTGGACTAATGGCTAAAGCTTGTACGGTTGTTCCTGGTAACTCGTTAATCCGTTTTATGATCATAGCGCTGGCAGTATTCACCCGCACTAGTCCATCCAGTGTGCCAATCCACAATTGACCTTCGGCATCTAAAGTCATGGCGTTGGCGCTAACCCCAGGCAACTTTTTTAATGTGGTCATAATTAAGCCTTGGTCAGGACTAATTAGAGCTAAGCCATTATCAGTTCCCGCCCATAAATAGCCTCGCTTGTCAATCAACAACGACAAAACCCGCTTGGAGGGCAAAAATAAATTCTGCGCTGTAATTTCACTAGTGCGGGGGTCTACTCGCTTCAGTCCCTCATAAGTCCCTACCCACAAGCGTCCCACTTTGTCTTGGGCCAAATCACCAATGGCAATATTTGGTAAACTAACACGAGCTAAAATTTTGCCTGTGTTTGGGTCAATTCGCGATAATCCTCGCCAGGAACCCACCCAGAGATTACCTGTAAAATCGCCTAGTAGGTTGTTAACACGATAATCTGTTTCTATCGACCTCTCTTGGATTCCCCGTTCATCAGGTAAAGGGTCTACTCGCGGTGGTGGTGGTACAGCCGGATAAGAAGGGGTTAACTCGGATGAATCGATGTCAGGGGTTTTTTGTGGCGGTACACTAGTACCAATTTTGTCTGCCCTTGCCGCATTTGTCATGGTTACAATACCAATGCTTGGCAAAGTTATCAACCCCAGAAATATAGAAGTAAGCAATAATTTAGTTCGCTTGTGAAACAATACCACGGTGACATTCTCCTTTGGAGATAGTACTTATAACCATTACCTAAACAGGCTGGCGGTTAATTTCAGTGTTCCCCTAGTGAATGTGTTTTAAACGTCACCAACACATTTTTTTAAATTAGTCATTGGGAAAATAACTTCACCCCTTCTTTTCCTCCCGGCACCCTACCCCCTGCCTCTTCTCTACTCCCTTACTGTTTTTTTGTAAATTACTCTTAACAAAATGTTTAAAACTTTATGTAATAACAAATTTAAATAAATAAGTTAAAAACTTTCAAAGAATAACTTATCAAATTCTTGATATATTGTGAGACAAGTTACAAATTACGTGGTGTGCAATTTCTTTTTCTTTCACTTACCACTCTGCTGAATTTCTGTCAAGCAAGTTCTCTCTTGGTCTGTACTCCATTATTAGGGGACATATCAAGAGTGCGGAGGTGGGAATGCGTGTCAGCAAGCCCAATCCCCTAAAAAACCCGATGTGTAGGGGAATAATATAATACTTTCCGCAAAGTGCGGAGTTTTTGCTGGAAATACAAAAATTTAGCGGGGCAAGAGAAAGAGATAAAAGAGAATTTTTATTCACAGGATGAGGGAAAAGCGAAAGCGCTCGGTCATGTACCTTTGCGTGGATAGAACATTTGTCACAAATTGTTCGTTGCCAGAAAACCGCTATCCTTTGCCAAAGGCAACCTCTAACAAAAAATTTTTCCTGATTTTTCCCTTCAATTAATTGAGGGAAGGAGTAGGAGTCAGAAGAAGTTGCACAGAACGTGATTTGATTAAGTAATTAATAGAGTGACTTCTTGGAAGGGAATTTATGTCTTACGCTCAAACGAAGACCCAGAGCAAATCAGGGTATCAAGCCGGGGTAAAAGATTACAGACTAACTTATTACACCCCAGATTACACACCTAAAGATACAGATATTCTTGCGGCATTCCGGATGACTCCCCAACCTGGAGTTCCCCCCGAAGAAGCAGGTGCTGCTGTGGCGGCTGAGTCTTCCACCGGTACTTGGACAACTGTGTGGACAGACTTGCTCACCGACCTAGACCGCTACAAAGGTCGTTGCTACGACATCGAACCCGTTGCTGGTGAAGATAACCAATACATCTGCTACGTTGCTTATCCTCTAGATTTGTTCGAGGAAGGCTCCGTCACCAATATGTTGACCTCTATTGTCGGCAACGTATTTGGTTTTAAAGCTTTGCGGGCACTGCGTTTGGAAGACTTGCGGATTCCTGTAGCTTACCTGAAGACCTTCCAAGGGCCTCCTCACGGTATTCAAGTTGAACGTGACAAGTTAAACAAATATGGTCGTCCGTTGCTGGGTTGTACCATTAAGCCCAAATTAGGTTTATCTGCTAAGAACTACGGACGCGCTGTATACGAGTGCTTGCGCGGTGGTTTGGACTTCACCAAAGACGACGAAAACATCAACTCTGCACCTTTCCAAAGATGGCGCGATCGCTTCTTGTTTGTCGCAGAAGCCATCCACAAAGCACAAGCAGAAACTGGTGAAATCAAAGGTCACTACCTCAACGTCACCGCTCCCACCTGTGAACAAATGTTGCAACGGGCTGAGTTCGCTAAAGAACTCAAAATGCCCATCATCATGCACGACTACCTGACAGCAGGTTTCACCGCCAACACCACATTGGCTCGTTGGTGTCGTGACAACGGTTTGTTGCTACACATTCACCGGGCGATGCACGCTGTTATCGATCGTCAAAAGAACCACGGTATCCACTTCCGCGTTTTGGCTAAAACCCTACGCATGTCTGGTGGTGACCACATCCACACCGGCACCGTAGTTGGTAAATTGGAAGGTGAACGTGGGATCACAATGGGCTTCGTTGACCTGTTACGCGAAAATTACATTGAGCAAGACAAGTCTCGCGGTATCTACTTCACCCAAGATTGGGCTTCTATGCCTGGTGTCATGGCAGTTGCTTCCGGTGGTATCCACGTATGGCACATGCCTGCACTTGTAGAAATCTTCGGTGATGACTCTGTACTACAATTCGGTGGTGGTACTCTTGGTCACCCCTGGGGTAACGCACCTGGTGCAACCGCTAACCGTGTAGCATTAGAAGCTTGTATCCAAGCTCGTAACGAAGGTCGCAACTTGGCTCGTGAAGGTAACGACGTGATCCGCGAAGCTGCTAAGTGGAGTCCTGAACTAGCTGTAGCTTGCGAACTGTGGAAAGAAATCAAGTTCGAGTTCGAGGCCATGGATACTGTCTGATCCTCCGGTAACAAGTAAAAAGTTAAAAGGTGAGACAGCGCGGTCTTGGGGAGACAGTGCGGTCTTGGGGGTTTCCCCCATGAGCAACTGGCATGGTTTCCCCCATGAGCGACTGCGAACCCGAAGGGTAGAAGAAATAAACATTCTTTTTCTTTACTTTTTACTTTTTATGGGCTGGGGTCAAACATGAATCTTAAGCAAATTGCCAAGGATACAGCCAAGACACTGCAAAGCTACCTGACTTATCAGGCGCTGAAGACAGTACTGGTACAGCTAGGCGAAACAAATCCACCATTGGAACTTTGGTTACATAACTTTTCCGTCGGCAAAATCCAGGATGGAGAAGCGTATCTTGAGCAACTGTTTCAAGAAAAGCCAGATTTGGCATTGCGGATCATGACTGTCAGAGAACATATAGCAGTAGAAGTCGCCGAATTTCTTCCAGAAATGGTTCTTACTGGCATTCAGCAAGCCAATATGGAACAACGTCGCCAGCATCTAGAACGCATCACACTCATAGATACATCTCACCCCAGTCCGCAACCAGAACAGCAGACAAGTTCAGATTCCAACAGTGAACAGTGAATAGTTATTCACTGATAGCTGAAAACTAGTATCAATCCCCACCCATTATCAAAAGCTATGCAAACTTTACCAAAAGAGCGTCGTTACGAAACCCTTTCTTATCTACCACCTCTTTCTGATGCGCAAATTGCCAAGCAGATTCAGTACATCTTGACTCAAGGTTATATTCCAGCTGTTGAGTTCAACGAAACTTCTGAACCAACCGAATTGTTCTGGACAATGTGGAAATTACCTTTGTTTGGCGCTAAATCCACTCAAGAAGTACTGAACGAAGTACAATCTTGCCGTTCTCAATATAGCAACTGCTATATCCGTGTTGTGGGTTTTGACAACATCAAGCAGTGCCAAATTCTCAGCTTTATTGTTCACAAACCCAGCAGATACTAAAAATAAGCTGAATTAATTTTGGGGAAATTAAATTAATTTTTCCCTTGATAGAGAGGTAGAATTATCTGCCTCTCTTATTTTTAAGTATTTTTTGTATACAGAAAACTTACTTAGAATTTACATGAGTAAATCAAAAATAATTTTGAGCACAGCATCACCTCGCACTCGTCAGAATCTGGCTACAGAATTTTTCAATGCAGGTTTAACTTCAGGTATGACTGTGATAGTACACTCTTCTCTCAGTTCTCTAGGATGGGTTTGTGGAGGTTCAGTTGCAGTGGTTCAGGCACTGATGGATGTAATTACGCCAGCAGGGACTTTGGTAATGCCTACCCATTCTGGTGATTTATCTGACCCGGCTGAGTGGCAAGCACCTTCTGTTCCCAGTGACTGGTGGTCAATTATTCGTAAAACCATGCCAGCTTTTGACCCAAGGATAACTCCTACAAGAGGTATGGGTAAGATTGTTGAAACTTTCCGAACTTGGCAAAATGTAGTACGGAGTTCTCATCCAGCAGTTTCGTTTGCTGCTTGGGGAAAGCACGCCGAAGAAATCACCTCAGATCATACTCTTGATAACTCCCTGGGAGAAAGTTCGCCGTTAGCTCGTCTCTATGAATTGAACGGTTGGGTGATGTTATTGGGGGTTGGGTACGACAATTGTACCAGTTTTCATCTAGGTGAGTATCGAGTTGGTCAAACAAAGCGAGTTAACAAAGGTGCACCTATTGTAGAGACGGGAGAGCGAGTCTGGAAATTATATACAGACATTGAATTAGACAGTGAAAATTTTGTGGACATGGGTGAAGCTTTTGAGCAAGCTGGTCATGTCAAAGTCTCGACAGTTGGCTCTGCACAAACAAAGCTATTTTCTATCATAAATGCTGTTGATTTTGCAGTTAGTTGGTTATTAGCTAATCCCAGGTAAACTTAGTAAAGAAGAGAAAGTTTAGTGGCTTAAAATCTGGACATCAAATTAGAATTTGTTTTCTGAGCGAGTCATTTGTTAATGGTGCAGGCGACCCTGATTGTCTTGGTTGGACAGGACGAATATGTGTAAATGCCAATAAAAAAGGTCATGATATTACCCTGAGGGGGCGACAATAAGGCTACAAGACAGACAAAATAAGGTTTGTACTATCTTCTATTTTTCGGATAATTCGGTAAGCTGTAGACTCATTTACTCCCCAAGATTGACCTATATGGAAATAGGTACGGTACTCTCTCCAGTATTCTCATGTCATCAACAATTGGTCTTGTAAGCTTAATTTACCCGGTCGGCCTGTTTTCTGTTTTGTTCGCTCAAGCGGTAAGCGAAGCTATGCCGTTAGGCTTATCGCACTACCTCTACCATCTCGTTAAAAGTATCTGGATGTACACCACACAAGCGTTTAAAGTCTTCTGACCTTAGGCTCTTTACCTATTCGTAGGTCATATCAAGTAGGAAAGTTTTGGTACGATAGCTTATTTCTTTTGACTGATGCATCTCTAGGAAATGTTAAGTATTTGCACAACTTAAAATTACCCATCAAAATCGACTCAAACGCTTATTCAGCCAAGAGCAGGTGTAAAATTCATTTTGTCTAAATATTTTATTGATCTTAAGTGCTAAAATTTACAACTCAATTTATGTATTTTTAAACTACGTCGTTAGGCTGAGGGACGATATCCATAAAATTATTAACTATTGTCAGTAATTCTCTACTGAACTGGATGTTACCCAAAACTATGAAAGTGAGTCAAAGCATAGTAGAAAAAACATTATTCAATATTATTGGTGTAGGCAGCCTGGTTGCTCTATCTGCCTGTGCCCAGCCTGTCACACAAGCTCCACCTGCCGCTCCTCCCGTCACGGAAACTCCTACCACTACTGCCCCTCCCGTTGCCGATACTCGTACAGAAACAACTGCTGACCTCAATTTGGCAGAACTAGCACAGGCAGCAGCTAAAGAAGGACAATTTCAAACACTAACACGGGCAGTGGAAGCCGCAGGTTTAAAGGAACAATTAGCAACGCCAGGTCCTTACACAGTATTTGCCCCTACTGATGCCGCTTTTGCCGCATTACCAAAAGATACTTTAGACAACCTCTTGAGACCAGAAAACAAAGACCAATTAGTGAAGCTGATTGCCTACCACGTTGTACCTGGACAAATTACCTCTAGCCAACTGACATCTGGTGAAGTTAAAACAGTTGAGGGTAATCCTGTCACGGTAAAAGCTGATGCTCCTGGCGCAATCACCGTCAACGATGCTAAGGTGACTCAGGCAGACATCCCAGCTAGCAACGGCGTTGTTCATGTAGTTGACAGAGTTATTCTGCCACCAAACTTCCCAGCCACTGTGAACACAAGCCCCACACCACAGTAATTTAAGGATTTAAGAGTTGTATTAGATGTAACAATTGGATAATTTATTTTTTGGAGTTCCCTTAGAAAACACGAAACTCCCCGGTTTGAGTTCAAGCTCAGCAACAACAAAGACCGGGGAAATTTTTTTGCTACTTTTTGTTCAGTGAAAATTGTTTGATAGAATACATAAACATTAGATTAGCAAAACTATCAATTTTTCCAATATGTGTCATTGCATAGAACTAACTTATTGTCAAGTATTTTCTGACAGCGCTTGAGAATTATTTATAGATGCCAAATGGGTCGGCACTTCGGTCAGAGACAAAAGTACAGAATTATCACTCTTGGGTTGATTTCTCCCACAAGTTAGAGAAGCATTTGTTATCCTTGAATAGCAAAGCTCAATCTTGTCTACCAAGCAAAATGAGCTGAATATCTTCAAGATTGAATATCACAAAATTACAATATTTCTCTTGAAATTCAAGTATTAAATTTAACCAGTTTATTACGTAAATCTAATTTGCAAGTAGCTTCTAAACCAACAATCCGATTTTTGTCTCTTCTAAACTTCTCACTACTAACAGCAGATCAAAGCTTGCTAACATCTTTCCGTCTTGCTGGCGTCAAGACTGTTATTTTGTCTGTATCCGATAAAGTTTTGCCTTCAGTAAGCTAATATCTGTAATTTTCACTGTCAAATTTCTGCTGAATTGATTAAAATATCGGTGTATACAATAAGAACAGTTTGTCAAGTTTCATAGGGTTGAAATCTCAACAGTGCGCTAATGTGTGAATAAGACCAAATCAGTCAAATCTTAATTGTTGGCCGTCTGGCTGATCCTGCCACAGCCTCAACTCCCTAGTTCAGGTATTTGGCATACGAAAGGTTAAGTATATTGAGACAAGTATCACCATTCTTGCTGTATCTAAGCTATGGAGAGTTCCGTACAACTTTTAGAAATGAGTCATTTATGAAGGAAATGTAAAAATGGGTGCATTAATATTTCTCGCCTAAGTTAATATAAAAAGCACTGTTTCTAGGTAATTAATGTTGTACATAATACCTAAAATTGTGTAAGGGCGAGTGTAGTTTCCTTTGAATGTAAAGATGATGCCACTAGAATTCCAAAAAGTTTTAGAAAAAATTTAAGGGTCTGACTACCATTTCCAATATCTTTTTGATAATAGTGGCTTTACCTTGCTTAATGACATCATGATTAATACACAAAAAGAGTGCAATTTTTGTGAAACAGGCTACAATCGGAACAGTCTTTATCGGAAAATATGCCAACAGTCATATTTCATTTATATGGAGTGGTAGATTTCTAGATCAAGACAAGTCTTTTTAGACGAACCAGTTAAAAGTTGTGTGCCTTAGCAACACATATGGCTTTTAACTAAGGTGAGTAAGTCAGCAGTAACTGCGACTTTCCACATACAGTTAAGAAATCCTCTAAAAGGGGAGCAAAACTTCCGAAAACATTCCAGGGAAATCAGCCTAAAACCCTATTTTCGGTTGTTAACTAGCTCATTTAAAAAGAGCAGTAAACACATGTTGAGTAATTGATTCTGCAAGGAGCATGAGGAACGCGGCATGAACCAGGCTAACAACGTACTCGAAAGCATTTATCAGCCTGACCTAGAAATAATGAATCAGCCTGAGCTCGAGTTAGAACTCTTAATCGACGAAGAAGAAGAAGAGGACTTGCTGATTAACGATGATGGCGAAGATGAATTTTTAGAGCCTCAGTCTGATGAGGACGACGCAAAGTCTGGAAAAGCCGCTAAATCGCGTCGTCGGACACAAAGCAAGAAAAAGCACTACACCGAAGACTCGATTCGCCTTTATTTACAAGAAATTGGTCGAATTCGTCTGTTGCGGGCAGATGAAGAAATTGAATTAGCGCGCAAAATCGCCGATTTGTTGGAATTAGAGAGGGTAAGGGAAAGGCTTTCCGAGCAGTTAGAACGCGATCCTCGAGACAGCGAATGGGCAGAAGCAGTACAACTACCTTTGCCAGCATTTCGTTATCGACTGCATATTGGTCGCAGGGCAAAAGATAAAATGGTGCAGTCAAACCTGCGTCTTGTGGTGTCAATTGCCAAGAAATATATGAATCGTGGTTTGTCTTTCCAAGACTTAATTCAGGAAGGCAGTCTCGGTTTGATTCGCGCTGCGGAAAAGTTTGACCACGAAAAAGGTTATAAGTTTTCTACCTACGCTACATGGTGGATTCGTCAAGCAATTACCCGTGCGATCGCTGATCAATCCCGCACTATCCGCCTCCCGGTTCACCTCTATGAAACCATCTCGCGGATCAAGAAGACTACCAAGTTACTATCTCAAGAAATGGGTCGCAAACCCACAGAAGAAGAAATCGCTACTCGCATGGAAATGACCATCGAGAAGTTGCGGTTTATCGCTAAATCTGCCCAGTTGCCTATTTCACTAGAAACACCCATCGGTAAAGAAGAAGATTCTCGATTGGGCGATTTTATTGAATCCGATGGTGAAACTCCTGAAGATCAGGTTTCTAAAAATCTTCTGCGTGAAGATTTAGAAAAAGTCCTCGATAGCCTCAGTCCTCGTGAACGTGATGTACTCAGACTCCGCTATGGTTTGGATGACGGTCGCATGAAAACACTTGAGGAAATTGGGCAGATTTTCAACGTTACTCGCGAACGGATTCGTCAAATTGAGGCGAAAGCACTCCGCAAGTTACGTCACCCAAATCGCAACAGTGTTCTTAAGGAATATATTCGGTAGTCATTAGCTAGAAACAACTGTCTGATGACAAACAATTAAAAAGCCTGGTAGTAGTAATTAACTACCAGGTTTTTATTTATTTTTTTATGTAGCTAATTCTCTGTAATGAAACTTACAGAATTCCCCAAAAATGAAGAAAGCCTTGACCAGAAAAGAACTCAACTAATGCAGCTGCTAAAAAGCCAATCATTGCCAAGCGACCGTTCCAGATTTCTGCTTGGGGTGTAAAGCCCCAACGCCAAGAGTTGCGATCTTCGGTTACTTGAGCGTTAACGTTGGTTGCGTTTGTCATGGTTGGCACTCCAAATTAGGTTTACGAAGGATTATTGCTTTATGTAAACTAATATAACAAAGTTTTTGAGAAATGCCAGGTTAATTTATACTTTTATTGCTAAATATTGACTTATTCACAAATTAGTCATTTATAAAAAAGCATCTGTCCCCGGATAGAGTTACTGAGGGTTAAAGAAGTTTTTTCTGAAAAATCTCTCTATTAAGATAAATTATTAATTATCTTACCATTTGGCTGGAAAGCTTTGACTAAAAATGCAAGTTAATCGGTATTTACCATCACCAATGAAAATTTAGTCACTGGATAAAATTTTGGGAAAGTTTATCATTTATAGCCGTAATCACATAGTTTAACAAAGTCAGAAGTCAGAGGGAATACGTAAGAAGTCTTCCCTTTGACGAATCGCGACCAAGCTACTAAATTCGTCCTTCTTCCTCCTTCCTTATAATTTAAGACAGAGTTAATTACTCGGAACCATGAAACAATTGGGTTTATACTCAGCACTTTGTAATACTTCATCAAAAAACCTCACACGGCTTCTAGTCGTGTGAGGTTCCCATAAGTTCTAATTTTGTTTGTGCCAATTATGATTGCACTTCGGCGACAGTGACGATTTTTTCATCGCGGTGGAGTTGCAGGATACTTTCACCCTTACTATCTCTACTCAAGATAGGTACTGTGTCCATCAGTATCCGCACGACGCGCTCTTTATTAGTCACCAATGCCACTTCGCTAGAGGCGATCGCCTTAACCATACCAGCTAAATTATCCGTTTTACTAGCAAATTTCAGCGATTGTGTCCCTAAATCTCCCCGATTAGCTCGTTTTAAATTACTTGCAGGCAGACGTTTGGCATATCCTTCTTCAGTCACCAACAACAAGTTATCTTCTCCAGTCACAGTTACACAGCCAACCATTTGTTGATGTTTCAGCAGTCGAAAAGCTTGTAAACCCATCGCCGTCCGTCCCATAACGGGGAGTTGTTGATCATCTGCGGCGAACTTCAATAAGCGTCCGCCTGAACTGGCTAAAATTAGATTTTCCTTGGGAGTAGTGAACTGGGTAAATAACAACTCATCATCTTCTTTAAGCTTTAAAATCGTAATTCCTCGACGAGTCAAGTTAGTAAATTCTCCCAAAGACAGGCGCTTAATTCGTCCCTGCTTTGTCAGGAGAACGATCTGCCTAGTTTCGAGATTTTCCGGCAGTATTAAGCGGCTGACAACGGCTTCTTGGGCACCTTGAGCGGTACTAGTGAGCATAGTAATCAGTGGTGTTCCCCGTGGAGAACGTCCAGTGGTGGGGGGAATATCTCCCACATTCACAGGGTAGACTTTGCCACTACTAGTTAGTACCAGCAACTCTTTATGTGTGTCAGTCAACTCGGTTTGGATCATGAAGTCATGGTCGTGTAGACCATTTTCAGCTTTCGACTTTTTCCCTGATGGCTGAGTTCGACGCACATATCCACGTTGGGTAAACTCCAAAATTACTTCTTCTGCGGGTTCAGAGGATGGTAAATTTTGCAGTTCTGCTGCGGCTGCTTTGCTTTTAAGTTTTTCCGCTCCTTTACTTTTGGGTAACTCCTCACTAATGTTAGGTAAGAGCTTGGTACGCCGGGGATTGTTATACTTACGCTTGAGCGATCGCAAATCTTTTTTCAGTGTTTTCAGTAATTCGCGGCGATCGCTGAGTAATCGTTGCAATAAAGCGATTTGCTCGCTGAGTTGCTCAAATTCTTGCTGCAAGTTGCGCTGTTCTAAACTAGTGAGGCGGCGTAATGGCATGGCGAGAATTGCATCTCCTTGTTCTTCGCTCAAATCCAGGCGACTACATAGAGTCATTTTTGCCGTACTACCATCAGCTGCTTGCCGTAAAATTTCAATTACCTGATCTAGTTGAGACAGTGCATTGAGCAAACCTGTGACGATATGCAGCCGACTTTCCGCCTTACCCAACTCATAGCTGTAGCGACGATTTAGGGTTTGCTCCCGGAATTTTAAAAACTCCTGTAACATCTGGCGCAAGCTTAACTGGCGGGGTTGTCCATCTACCAAGGCTAAGAGAATTGCCCCAAAGTTGCTTTGTAAGGCGGTTTGGTGATACAAGTGCTGGAGAACTTCTTGGGGATTAGTATCGCGTTTAAGTTCAATTACCACTCGCATCCCTTCGCGATCGCTCTCGTCCCGCAGATCGGAAATTCCTTGCAGGCGACCTTGATTTACTAAGTCTGCTACTTTTTCAATCCAGCCTGCTTTATTCACTTGATAAGGCAATTCGGTAATAATAATTGCCATCCGGCGCTTGCTACCCCTAGTAGGTGCAATTTCCTCCATATTGGCGACTCCTCGCAGCAAAATTCCACCTTTACCAGTGGCGTATGCTTCGCGAATCCCTAAATTACCAACTATTTCTCCACCAGTAGGAAAGTCCGGTCCGGGAATTATTTCCCATAACTTCTCGTCTGACAAATCAGGCTGATCGATTAAGGCAATTAAGCCATCCACTAATTCTCCCAAGTTGTGCGGGGGAATATTTGTCGCCATCCCTACGGCAATACCAGCACAGCCATTAAGCAACAGAAAAGGTAACTGAGCAGGCAATACCGTAGGTTCTTGCTGGGAATTATCGAAGTTACCGACAAATTCCACCGTTTCCTCGCCAATTTCTGCCAACATGCCCTCATGGCTGATGGGTGCGAGACGCGTTTCGGTATAACGCATCGCTGCTGGTGGATCATTATCGACACTACCAAAGTTGCCATGTCCTGCCAGTAAGGGATAGCGACTGGAAAATTCCTGTACTAGCCTCACTAAGGCATCGTAAACTGCTTGGTCACCGTGGGGATGGTATTTACCTAGCACATCCCCTACTACACGGGCGCACTTACGATAAGGTCTATCTGGTGTCAGGCCTAGTTCATGCATGGCATATAAAATCCGCCGATGCACTGGCTTTAAGCCATCACGCACGTCTGGTAGTGCCCGCCCAACAATCACACTCATGGCATATTCTAGATAAGACCGTTGCATCTCCGTGTGCAGGGCTGTTGTGATGACCTGTCCCGATGAGAGAAGGTTTAACTGTTTTGCCATGAGTTTTTTCCCTGAAATTTAATTACACAAAGGTCGCTTGAATTGAACACCGCAGCAAACACAGCATAACGGATGAAATGAGATTCCTGACACAATCTTGATAACAAAAGGGTAAAAAGCAGTAGTATTATCCTTGATGACGGGGATGCCAATTGATGATTAAAAAGAAACTAGACAACTGTTTTGGTCAGGTTGTAATCTCCCTCACCTCTATAAATAAAATTCTCATGAAAACCGTTTTGATTGTTGAAGACGATCTGATTAATGCTCGCGTTTTTTCCAAAATTTTGACCAAGCGGGGTGGCTTGGATGTGAAACACACAGAAAATGTGGAAGAAGTAATTAAGATTGCCCAGTCAGGAGAAGCTGACCTAATTTTGATGGATGTCTCTTTGTCAAGAAGCGTTTACCAAGGTCAGTCTGTTGATGGCATCAAAATTACACAAATGTTGAAATCTGACCCACAAACGGCAAACTTACCTGTTATTCTGGTAACGGCACATGCCATGGAAGGCGATCGCGAAAACTTCCTTCATCAAAGCGGTGCTGATGGCTACATCTCTAAGCCTGTTGTAGATCATCAACAGTTTGTTGAACAAATCATTGCACTTCTCCCCACAGATATCCACTAAGTACTGACGACCGTTGTCAGGAAGATTCGCCCAAAGTATTTTATGGGTAAATATTCTTGCTTTGTTTAGTATATATGTACTATAAAATGACAGTGTTCGGCAAGTAGTTTAAGTGGATGAGGCAAAAAGTAAAGATTTTTAAATTTTTGCCTCTTGGGTAGGTTGTCACTAAAATTCGTATTTGTTAAATCACAAGGACAACGCCTGTAATGACAAATTACGAACTACGCCTGCGGCATAGCGGCGCTGAGAGCATTCATCCATCCAGTATGCGCCTTTGGCACTTAGGGTTTTGCAGGAAAAGAGACACTACGAATTACGAATTAGTAATTATCCCCTTACCTGGGATCTGGTGAGTTTTCCTGTTGCTGTAGAGCAGCTTGAATGGGTGGCAATTCTAGGAATGTTTTGGCATCAGACAGTAGGCGTTTGCCCCAGAGGTTTTCCTTGAGGAAATCCAAATCGGCATAGCGCTGATCGATGCGGATAGCAGCTTCTCCCATTGTTAGGCCTTGTTGGCGATCGCCTTTAGTATACAGTGCTACGGCTAATGCTAATAAAGGCTCTGCGGCTTGCTTGTCAATGCTAACAGAGGTGCGCCATTGCTTAATCGCTCCTTCGACATCACCCTGTTCATAGTTGATTAAGCCAATGTTATTAATCGCCGGCCAGAATTTTTTATCTTGAGAGAAGGATTTATTATACTGGGCGATCGCCTCTGGCAATCGACCTAACATATAGTAAGCGTTACCCAAATCAAACAACCCTTCTGCATTATCAGGTTTTAACTTCAAACCTGCTTTGTAATTATCTGCCGCAGCTTGGTACTTTTGCTGTTGGAAATTGACCGAACCCAAAGCAAACAGAATGTCAGGATTTTTGGGATTGAGAGATTGTGCTTTTTTCAATGCGGCCATAGCCCCATCAAAATCCTTAGTTTGCAAATGCAAACCACCTAACAGAAACCAAACTTTATCATTCTGGGGCGCCAGTTGACTAGCCAGTCGAGCACGTGGCAAAGCCAACTCAAACTGCTGAAATTGACCGAGTTGAGCTGCCTCTTGTGCTAAGCTCAACCCTTGCTTCTCCAATTTTGCTGCATCTAATTGCAGTGTATGGGGGATCAATGCCTGTGCCTGAGCTGCTCTGGGCAGACTCCACAAACTACAGACAACGAGAAAAGAAATCAAACTAACATGTTTGGGCACACTACCGCCTCTTAGCCACAAATCAAAGAATCTTCCAGCTAGCTTAAACGATCTCTGCTTTAGACGAAAGGTAAAGTTTCAAGTCGTTAGCGCTGGCTGCATCAATCACCTTAACCTAATTTACCTGTTGACATCACCATTGACAGGAGAGAAGATTTGGATCATGCAGAGGCGCAGAGTGTAGGAGTTGAGAAGGGTTGACGTTTAAAGTATTAGTCGTTGATTATATTTGCAGAAAGATAAGAATATTAATGACTTTAGTCATACTCTATTTCTGAGTTATTTAGTGACTTTGGTCATATACAGCGTGGCACTTTTTAGTAGATAATGACTTCAAGTCAATTGCCAATTTCCCGATGGGGAATTAAACACAATTGAGATTTTGTGCAAATAATGGAGTCAATTTTATGTTGAAACAAATTCGCTCAGCCATGCTTTTGGCTGTGGCTCTGATAGTTTCACCAATTTTCTTGTCCACACCTGCAAGTGCTAGACCAAGACACCATTATATACCCAGCCGCGCTAGAGTTGTTACCCCCAGGAGAGTAGTTACTCCTAGCAGAAAAGTTGTTACTCCCAACAGAAGAGGAAGAGTAGTTAGACTTTCTAATGGTGATCTCAGACTGCCTAACGGGCAAATTGTCTCTCGGAGGAAATTAGTCAGACTGCGTAATCATGGTTACTGGAGATTACCCAACGGTGATTTTCTTCTTCCCAGTCAGGAAATTGTTCCTGTGAGAAGCACAGTTAGACTGAGGAACGGCCTCATCAGACTTCCCAATGGCATGATTATCCAAATATAGCAGTTTCCACTTGAGTATAATATCGCTCATCTCACCACAACAATTTTTGCTATACGCTGTCACGTTTAGAAGGTCGTGTCATAATTTCCTTTAATATATACCCCTCCAATTTTATTTTTGGAGGGTACTTTATTGAGAAAATAAATACAGGCGATCGCCAAGTTACATAACTAAGCTTATAAAAAAACTACACAAATTAGCAGGTTTTTAATTTAGCAAATCTAGTTCATAAATTGATGACTTTGGTCATACATAATTTTAGAATTACTAATGACTGCGGTCATGCAAGGATTACTGCTGGATAAATTGATATTAAATTTTGTCAATGTGTAAGTTCTAAGCTCGACTTTATCCAAAATTAAGAACTCGATTTCTTTATCTGGCAAAAATCCTGTCTTTTTGGCAAATACTTTTTCTACGTCACAGAGTATCGATGAAGTTCAAAGAATAAAACTACCGTCCCACATAGGTTTCAGCTTGGGCAATCGCGTTGCGAAAAAAATGGATAAAGTCGAGTATTTGTGTTACATAAGTATAGTCACCCAATCAGGTGAAGGCATATAGAAATACTAAAGGCTAGTATGTAAGCAGATTTTGCAATTACTGGTTCATTTAGATGTTGATTTTATTGATAAATATTTATTTAATCCAGAAGTTTTTCACATTCCTCAAGTTGCCATCCCACTAAAGGCTAATCAAACAAAGCAATATTTGTATATTTATGATTACGCAAATAGAAGTTCCTGTTATTGGCAAAGTAAAATATCCCCTACGCTGGCTGATGGGGCTAATAGCAGCAGGTTCCTTGGTTGTGGGCACAACAACTGCTACTTACAACCTGATTAATGGAAAAACAAGCAAACAAGATATTACCCAATTAACTGTTCCTGTGGAAGCAAAAAATATCACTTTGCGAATTACTGCCAGTGGTAAGGTGGAGCCAGTGCAAAGTGTGAATGTCAGTCCGAAAAACCCCGGAGAACTGGCACAGTTATATGTAGAACAGGGCGATCGCGTGGAACAAGGACAAGTTCTCGCCCGGATGGATGTAGGTGACATTCAAGCGCAAATCCTGCAATACCGTGCCAATTTAGCCCAAGCACAGGCACAGTTAGACCAAGCGCGTGCAGGGAGTCGTCCCCAAGAAATTGCCCAAGCCAGAGCAAAATTAGCCCAAGCAGAGGCACAATTAGACCAAGCGCGTGCCGGAAATCGCGCTCAAGAAATTGCCCAAGCCCAAGCACAGGTGAATTCCGCCCAAGCACAGGTGACTCTCACGCAATCACGGGTGAACCGCTATCGAGAATTAACGCAGCAAGGGGCAACTTCTCAAGACCAATTAGAACAATACATTAGTGAAGACCAAAGGGCAAAAGCTAGTTTAGAAGAAGCACAAAAACGACTATCACTATTAGAAAGTGGTAGCCGCAACGAGGAAATTACAGCTAGGGAAGCTGCTGTAACTGAAGCACGCGCCGCATTAGTACTGTTACAAAATGGCAGCCGTCCAGAAGAAATTGCGCAACGTCAAGCAGCTGTGAAAGCAGCTGAAGCGCAAATTCAGGCCGCAGAAGTGAGGTTACAAGACACTGTGATTCGTGCGCCCTTCTCCGGAATTGTGACGCAGAAATACGCTAACATCGGTGCATTTGTTACACCTACAACTTCCGCGTCTACAAGTGCATCAGCAACTTCCAGTTCAATTGTTGCAGTTGCACAGGGTTTAGAAGTACTAGCGCAAGTCCCAGAGGTTGATATCGGCAGAATCCAACAGGGACAACAGGTGGAAATTGTCGCTGATGCCTATCCTGATCAAGTATTTAAAGGTACTGTACGTTTGATTGCTCCCGAAGCCGTGGTGGAACAAGGCGTGACATCCTTTCAAGTGCGAGTGGCGCTCGATACAGGTACAGAGCAACTGCGTTCTGGCTTAAATGTAGATTTGACTTTCTTAGGCGATCGCCTCAGTGATGCTTTGGTGTTACCAACGGTAGCAATTGTCACGGAACGAGGCAAAAATGGCGTATTGGTAGCAGATGAAAAAAATCAACCCCAGTTCCGGGAAGTCACTATCGGGGCACAAATCCAAGACCAAACTCAGATTTTACAAGGACTCCAACAAGGTGATCGCGTCTTTATCAACCCACCAAAAGACTACATCATCGAAAGAGCCAGACAGCAGAACAACCAATAAAATTACGAATTACGAATTACGAATTACGAATTATTATGAATTTCCTAGAAAGTGTGCAAATGGCAGGAAAAACCCTGCTATCAAATAAGTTGCGTAGCGCCTTGACAATGTTAGGGATTGTCATTGGCAATGCTTCAGTAATTGCCATGATTGGGATTGGTGAAGGTGGACAAAGGTATGTTTCTCAACAACTAGAATCTTTGGGGCCAAACGTTTTATTTGTGATTCCCGGTAATCGCGCCACACAGCGCATCTCTCGAGATTTACCGAAAACTTTAGTATATGAAGATGCTCAGGCGATCGCTAATCAAGTACCAACGGTAGCAGCAGTCACGGCAGAATTGAATAGTCGGCAAGTAGTAACCTCCCGAAACCAAAACACTAATGTGAATATTATTGGTACAACTCCTAGTTTCTTAAGTGTGCGTGACTTTGAAACTGCCACAGGACGGTTTTTCAACGATATAGACATGCGGCGCAGTAACCAACTTGTAGTGCTAGGTGCAGACTTGGCAGAAAGACTCTTTGGTAACCGTAACCCTGTGGGTCAGCAGTTGCGGATTAAAAACGCTAGCTTTCAAGTCATTGGTGTGCTGGAGGGTAAAGGCTCAAACTTAGGTGTCAATTACGATGAAGCCGCCTTAATCCCACTGAATACTATGGCTAACCGCATTGTCGGGCGAACTTCTCCCTATGGATTGGAGTTAACTTATATTGTCGCCTCAGCCAACGATGCCGAGAGTGTGGATGCAGCCCAGTTTCAAATTACAAATTTACTACGTTTACGGCACAAAATTACTGGAGAAGATGATTTCACCATCAACACGCAAAAAGATGCCTTACAAACAGTTGGTCAAATTACAGGTGCATTAACCATTATGCTAGCGGCGATCGCGGGTATATCATTATTTGTCGGCGGTATAGGCATCATGAATATTATGCTCGTTTCCGTCACCGAACGCACCCAAGAAATCGGACTACGCAAAGCTATTGGCGCAACAGAACAAGATATTTTGCTTCAGTTCATGATTGAGGCGGTGATTGTTTCAGTTATCGGCGGCTTAGTTGGGACTGCGGTTGGTGTGAGCGGCATTCTTTTGGTAGCAGCAGTTACTCCTTTAGAAGCAGCAATTTCTCCTGTAGCAATTGCGACAGCCGTTGGTGTTTCTGGTGGTATTGGTTTATTCTTTGGTGTTGTTCCTGCACGTCGCGCTGCTAAACTTGACCCAATTGTGGCCTTAAGAAGTGCTTAGGTCGTTTAGTTGAGATATATTCAGTAGACCGAAAACTTTTGCGATCGCGCACAGAGCAATACCTATGAATCAATTCAAAATTCAAAATTCAATCGCGTTGTTACCCTTTATTAATAAACTAAACTTATATTTTGTCCAAAGCAATCAGCTTTTACACTTTTCTCCAAAAACGGTATCACAGACTACTATTTTTTAGCGATCGCAGAACTTTTCGGTCTACTGACTGTGGCAACAGCGATTGGAAAGAGCCGCTTTTGAAGCCGAGCGAGCTGGACGGCACTATCGATTGGTTGAACCAGAAAATCGACTTGTAGCACGTCAACTAGCCACCGAATGGGAAGAAAAACTGGCACTACAGCAGTCATTAAAAGAAGATTACCAGCGATTTTGCCATCAACAACCTCGCTTGCTCTCGAATACTGACTTGGAGTACCAAGTACAGTGTGGGTAGTTCACCCAATAAATCCATATCTTAAATAAAATTGTAATAGTCTGCGTTAGGGTAGGAATTGACATGCGATTAGTAATTTCCTGTGCTTTTCTGTAAACGTCCTGCTGTCCTTCTGAGTTTGGCTGTTGTACTCACTGCATTAACAGCCTGTGGTAACAGTCCAACCGCCAAGACCCTTGAGCAGTCTTTGGCGGCAGATCCCAGATTACAAGATAATCCAGTCAACTTTGGTAAATCTAGAGAGAGTCAACTACAACCAGGGCAAAACCAACCCACAGAGCAATTGCCTGCTGATTTTCCGCAAGAGATCCCCTTATATCCCAATGCCAAATTAGAAAAAGTAACACCTGCTAGTGACTTAGAAAACAGAGTAGTAACTCGCTGGCTGAGTGATGACCCCAGCAATTTTATTGCTAGCTTTTATCGTGACCAATTTCAAAAAAGCGATTGGCAAATTTTACAACAGCCAACCGATGAATCAGGAGAAACCTTTGAGGCACGTCGTCAAGATTTGCAGGTGAGGGTTTCTATTCAAGCTCAATCAGTGACTAATCCCCAGCCCAATCAACCACAAACAGCCACCACATTACTCATTGAGTACGTACCCAATACGACAGCAGCACAATCTACCCAAACTATCAGTCCTCAACCAGATAATCCCAATTTTCTAGGACCGGTGCTACCTGACAACTTGGCAACACAGCCAGGCGACACATCTAGTAGCCAGACATCTCAGACATTCAACGATCTCGACAAAGCACCACAAGAATTGCGACAACACATCCAAGATTTAGCGGCTTTAGGTGTTTTGTCTTTGGAGTCTCAGGCAGCTAAAAGCAGTTCTTATGATGCTACAACTAATCAATTTGAACCTGGTAAAACCATCACCCGCCGAGAATACGCTCGTTGGTTAGTTGCAGCTAACAATGCCATGTATGCGAATAATCCAGCTAAACAAATTCGCTTGGCATCTGAAAGCGCTACACCAGCTTTTAGTGATGTGACAAAAACAGATCCTGATTTTCCAGCAATTCAAGGGTTAGCTGAAACTGGGTTAATTCCCAGTCCGCTATCTGGAGACTCGACCGTAGTTTTGTTTCGTCCTGATGCCCCGTTAACACGGGAGAATTTGATTTTGTGGAAAATTCCTCTGGATACTCGCCAAGCTTTACCTAATGCCAACTTAGAAGCAGTCAAGGAAACTTGGGGTTTCCAAGATACGGGAAAAATTGACCCCAAAGCCTTACGCGCCGTGTTAGCTGATTTTCAGAATGGTGAACAATCAAATATTCGGCGGGTGTTTGGCTATACAACGCTGTTTCAACCTAAAAAACCAGTTTCTCGTGCTGAGGCTGCTGCTACTTTGGGGTATTTCGGCACTCAGGGTGAGGGGATATCGGCTACTGAGGCTTTAAAGTTAACGCGATCGCCGAACTGAACCTTTTGGATTTATTCTACGGATAGCAGTAGGGTGGGCTATTTTTCCACCCTGACTTGAAAAAGTGCTGAGTGCTGAGTCGAAGTCAATAAGTCAGCAAAGTAGATTAGTCTGAGCAAAATCATTTAAAAGTTGTAGCCAATTCCCAATAGCAACCCGACATCAGTTCTATCCAAAAAAGCTGCATTTACGCTACCTGTGGCCGTAAAGCGATCGCCTAAAGGTACATCTACACCACCAGTTAACAATAAACCAACGTCAGATCCGCCGCCAGCTTCAATAGCTACGCCAGCACCTAGATAAGGAGATATTGAGAACTGTTGTTCACCCAAGGGATCTGCTGAACGTGGAGAAAAATCTAAAGTTACGGGAACCAGAAACAGTGTATCACCCCCAAATATCACCGATGGTCGCGCCGAGATAGTACGTGTCAGCCCGATTTTGCTAATGACTGCAAAGTTACTCTCGCCAAGAGATGAATCACCACTTAAACCAAGGTTGCCGGCAGCGCCAATATAGCTAGAGCCACCACGAGTAGTTATACCTGGCGTCACACCATTAGTGGTTTCTCCTGGTGGTTGCTGGCTAACTCCCAGGTCAGGCGGGATGAGAACTTCGTTAATTACATGGATCACACCATTGCTGGCTTGGACGTTCGGCTGGATAACGTTTGCATCGTTGACCGCAATTTGATTGGTAGCAGCATCAACTTTAATGTTGACAGGTGTATCTTCAAACGTTCTCAATTCTCCAGCAGAAAGTTGATTAGCAGTTAGTTCACCAGGAACCACATGATATCTCAAAATTTTAATCAGTAATTCTCTATTTTCTGGTTGCTGTAACTCTTGTAAAGTACCAGCAGGTAAAGCCGCAAATGCTTCATCCGTGGGAGCAAAAACTGTGTAAGGGCCTGGTTGTTGTAGAATACTTGCTAAACCTGCTGTCTTTAATAAAGAAGTCAAGCTTGTAAAAGAATCACTCGATGCAGCCAGAGAAACAATATCTTGAGCAGTTTGAGGTGTGTCAGCAGCCCTAACTATATAAGTAGCCGCCGGCTCATTACTAGCCAGAGCTTGCATTTGTCCCTGCCTGACTAAAGATTGATACAAAATTGCTGCTGCTTCGGCACGAGTTAAAGGATCTAACGGATTGAGTCGGTTGACATTTGGATAGTTAACGACAATATTGGCTTGTGTTGCGGCTGCTACACCATCTAACGCATAGTTGGGGATTGCTGAAGCATCTGTGTAGTAAGTATTCACAACGCCTAAGGCATTTTCGCTAGTTTGCAAACCCAAACCATTGCTTAAAGCGACAATCGCCTGAACCTTGGGAATTTGCTGATTGGGCAAAAACAGATTTCCTGGATAGCCTGCCATAAATCCAGTTTCGTAGGCTTCCTGAATTGCCGAAGCTGCCCAAAAACCAGCTGGAACATCTGTAAATCCGCCTGGACTTATTTGCCGAACCGGGTTTTGATTAAAAGCTTGTTGAATCATTGCCGCAAATTCAGCCCGGCTCACTGGTTGATTTGGCTTAAAAGTGCCATCAGGAAATCCAGAAATGATGTTTCTTTCCGCTAGGGCTTGAATGAATGGACGTGCCCAATAATCTGAGCCAATATCAGATAAATTAGCCGCGACAGTTGATGAGGGAGAGCTAGTTTGAGCTGAAGTTGGAGCGGAAACTATTATGGGGTTGATTGTGGCCACTGTTACTCCCAAAGCTAGCACAAGTTTGCTAGCTGATGACCAACGTAAGAAATTAATCATGAAAATATTCTCCTCCAGAAAAAATCGAAAAACTCTGTATGTCAGCCTAATTAGGTCAGGGTAGGCATATGACTGTTTGGTTCATTTCAATATTCACAATAATGAATGCTGTTTGTTAACTCTTAAAATTCAAAAGCTTTGAGGACATAATCATTTGTTCCTAAAACACACCTATGAATTTGTCAGATCCTTGACTGTGGACAATTAGCAGGAGGATAGGCTTTTGATAGCTATTTAGCCATAATTACCAAAAAACCTTATACCCAACTTAGATACTATGGCATCTAAATAATATTAAAAAACACAGATTTTTTCATAAATCTACCAGTAATATTCCCAGATTTGACTCAATAACACAACTAGCTTAAGGTCAAACCTTGATTTTTTTTCTCTTCCTTTAGATAGTTGACTACACTAGCAAATTTATCTTTTTGGCTAAAAATTAGTGCCGTCCTTTAAAAAATCAGTAGAAAGTTAAGCAAATCTTCTCAGTTTTTTTCACAGAAATTGGCGTGAAGTGAATTATTTTGTAATTCAATAGTTAATTATTTTTGCTTTTTATGTTAGAGATATAGTTCTTTAATTAATAATATTTAAATAGTTTAATTAGAAATTAATGCAGCCTTTTTATGTTATTAACAATAATACAAGTTCTTGTTTTTTTTAGTGACAAAATGCCTTGAGAAAGGATACACTTTCCGGTAAGCTGATGACGAGGTTTAATTTATACCTACTGAAATTTGAGGGCAAGCACCAAATACATCCCAATGCGGTCATAAACCTTACATATATAGAAAAAATTTAGTCTTAAGGGCGGTAAAATTGCAAACAAAAAAAAAATTAGAGCAATTGTGGATTGTACGCTGTTTTGCCGCAGTGCTGCTCTTTGGTCAAGTTTTACTGCACTTACTCCAGGGAAAAACTTACTACCGCAAGATTTTGGAGCACATGGTGACAGCCGGACCGGCTTCTATCTCTCCAGTTCTGCTTGTGAGTGGGTTTGCGGGTATGATTTTTACCATTCAGACCGCTAGAGAATTAGTCCGTTTTGGTGCTGTTGGTAGTGTAGGAGGTGCTTTTGCATTAGCTTTTTGCAGAGAATTAGCGCCACTTTTAACAGCTAGTATTATTGCCGGACAAGTAGGTTCTGCTTTTGCCGCAGAAATAGGTGCAATGCGCGTAACAGAGCAAATTGATGCACTTTATATGCTCAGAACAAATCCGATTGATTATTTAGTGCTTCCTAGAGTAATTGCCTGCTTTTTGATGATGCCAATTATGATGGTTTTTGCTTTAGTTATGGGCATCGCTGGCGGAGTTTTTGCTGCATCACAGTTTTTCCAGATTGTTCCAGAGGCATTTTTAGAATCGGTCAGAACTTTTTTAGAACCATCAGATTTACTTATGATTTTAGTAAAAGGATTTATTTTTGGAGCCATAGTTGCTGTCAATGGCTGTAGTTGGGGATTAACTACCAAAGGAGGAGCAAAAGAGGTAGGAGAATCAGCCACAACAGCAGTTGTTACCACTTGGGTATCAATTTTTATCATGGACTTTTTTCTCTCTTTGATGCTGCTTGACAAGCCCACACTTTAAACTAACGTGTCGAATTAAGGTACACCGTGCTAAAAAAGAAAATAGGCACTGGCATACTGTTTATCAACAACAATCAAGGTAACATCAACTGGATTTTTATCAACTAATAGGACAGAAACCAAATTAGCTTGATCAAGGAAACTCAATTTATTTAGTTATCGTCATCTTTTACAAACGATTCTAATTTGAAAGTACAAATATTTATATAAGACTTGAAGTATTATATTGTACACAAAATTAATCTCGTTTTTGTAGCAATTAATTCTTATAAAAAAACTAACAAAATTACTATTGGACGAGCCATTAATAAATTTGATTGTTATATTGTACTAAGAAAAATATTCTGGTGAGGATGGTAAAGCTGTGCGTAATGATCTACATGGCTTAGAGATTAGTCAGAAAGACCTGCGAAAGTTGACTAATTTACCTGTTAAAGATGAATTAATTATTCTTAGCAATCCTTTAAGAAAGTTCGGAAAAAAAATTATAGACAAAATCAAGGGTTCTGAGGGAGCTACCGTAGTTTTTATGAGCTGTTCTATCTTTGTATTTAGCTATTTAGTTTTTGATATTATTATTAGACTGTTTGCTACCTGGATTACGATGCCGTCCTGGCTTTTGTTAATAATATTATGCTTTTGGGGTGGAGGTATTACACAGATTATTTTGTATTTTTTATGGTGGCAAAGACTTAAAATACTGCATGAGAATATGACAAATTCTCTAGAAATACTCTTAAATGATGTAGATAGATATAATGCTGTTATCAAAGCAATAGATATCAATGATCAAATAGAAGAAGCTGGGAATCCAGAAGTTGTTATTAAGGAAAGAAAAAAGGTTATTGCAGCATTAAAGCTGACAAGAGTTGATTTAATTAGAGCTTTAAAAACAGAAAGAATTTTGAGAGAAAATAAAAATTTTATTATCAAGAATACAGAGTTATTTGTGAATAATTTAGCAACTTTAACGGCAATGCAAGTTACAGAACAAGCTACCGAGCATGGTAGGTTACTGAATGAAGCATTAGAGATTGCATTAGATGTGCAACTGGAAATGAAAAGGTTACAAACCCAACACTAAAACTGATACATCTGTGAAGTAGGTTTGAATATCAGTCAAGGGATAGGCTGACCATGATCATAGCTTTTTTCATCAAGCACCCCACCGTTGCTATCCACGGTCTAACATAAAGAGGTGTGCATTTAGCGATCGCCTATAGGTATGGACTGGAAAGAAATTAGAGGTAACTGGGTACTCATTCCCCGAAATCCCGTCGGTATCATCCATTTCCTGGGAGGTGCATTTGTCGCCACTGCACCCCATTTGACTTACCGTTGGTTACTAGAACAACTGGCAAATAAGGGATATGTGATTATCGCCACGCCATTTGTTAACACCTTGGATCATGCGGCGATCGCTAAAACTGTACTGCTGAACTTTGAGCGCACCCTAGAACGATTACAAGACTCAGCAGCATTACGCAAGGTCTACCTCCCTACCTATGGACTGGGACACAGTATGGGTTGTAAACTTCACTTGCTCATAGGTAGTCTCTTTGGTGTAGAACGTGCCGGCAATATTTTAATCTCCTTCAATAACTACGCGGCGAAGGAGGCTATTCCTTTAGTAGAACAGTTCAACTCTACTTTGCAGATTGAATTTACCCCCTCACCTTGGGAAACCAACCAACTTGTACAGGAACGCTACAGTATCCGTCGCAATTTATTAATCAAATTTAGCAACGACACCATTGACCAGTCAGCAGCTTTAACCAAAATTTTACAAGCACGCTTTCCGGAGATGGTAACGGTACAAACCTTACCAGGAACTCATACTACACCCTTAGGTCAAGATATTAAATGGCAACCAGGAGCATCATTCACTCCCTTGGATGCCTTTGGTCAATGGTTTAGACAAGAAGTTTACCGCGATTTGAATCAGCTAAAACGTGCCATTCTCTTATGGATAAATCCACTTTCACCTCCATAAATAGATAAAGGTAACAGTTGACAGTCAAGAAGGAAATAGATGTATACTGAGTTCTTTAAAAAATTAAATAGAAGTTTTATGGATGAGTATAATTTTTCAAATTAGAATACTAATCTGTGAGATTTAAATAATTTTTATATTTTTTTGGCATCAAATTATTAATTAGTGTTCTCTAAATTTCTCTATGTTTCAAATCCTGGTAATTGATGATGACATTTCCATACAAACACTCCTGAAAAGGATGTTAGAAAAACAGGGCTATCGGGTAGTTGCTGCCAGTAATGGAGAAGAAGGAATTGCTCAGGCGATCGCCTATCATCCTGCACTGATTATTTGTGATTGGATTATGCCGGGATTAAATGGATTGGATGTATGTAATTACATTAAGACAGACCCCAATTTATCTACCACTTTTTTCATTTTTTTAACATCTTTGGATTCAGTCGCTGATCGCGTCAAGGGACTGGATGCTGGTGCTGATGATTTTATCTCCAAACCCCTTGAGCAAAATGAATTGAAAGCCAGGGTCAGAGCAGGATTGCGCCTGCATCAGTTGAGTCGGGACTTGCAAACCCAAAAACTGCTTTTAGAAACAGAACTAGCCGAAGCCGCAGAGTATGTGCGATCGCTTCTCCCTCTACCATTAACTGAGCCTTTCAGCATCAATTCTCGATTCATTCCCTCCCGCCAACTCGGCGGTGATTGTTTCGATTACTACTGGCTAGATTCTGACTATTTGGCAGTATACCTACTTGATACAGCAGGGCATGGTCTCAAGGCTACTCTCCCTTCTATTTCTGTGCTGAATCTGTTACGTTCCCGTGCTTTAAAAGGACTGAATTACTATCAACCCAGTGCTGTGCTAAAGGCTTTAAACGAAACCTTTCAAATGAATTACCAAAATGATAAATACTTTACTATTTGGTATGGAGTTTATAACCGAATTAATCGGCAATTAATTTATGCCAGTGCTGGTCATCCACCAGCAATATTAATATCTGGTAATTCTCCTAAAAAGGCTCAAGTGCAACTATTGAGAACTCCCGGAATGCCAGTTGGGATGTTTCCCGATACAAAATATGTAGATGCTTATTGTAATATTGAAAAACTCAGTAGCCTTTATATTTTTAGTGACGGTGCTTATGAAATTACTAAATTAGATGGCACACTTTGGAGTTTGGATGCTTTTATTCAAATACTTGTTAGCTTACAACATACTATTGATCGCCAACTCGATCAGGTATTGAATTACCTCATTGCTTTGAACTCCAAAGAGGCTTTTGATGATGATTTATCAATCCTGCAAATTAATTTTGATTAATTTAGTTTTTTGAGAGAATAACCTGGTTAAACTCATCTTGATTCGGAAATATCTCAAATACTTTATCCATACCAGTTAATTCAAATAAGATTCTGACTTGTTCATTAATAGAGCAAAGAACTAGTTTGGTGTCCGCCGCCCTTAATGTTTTAAAAGCTAACACCAAAGCTCCTAAGGCAGAACTATCCATAAATGTTACATCTTGACAATCAACTAACACGGTTTTTGCACCACTTTCTAGAAGGTGAGTAATGTGTTGTCGCAATTCTTGTGAGTTTGTAGTGTTAACAATGCCACTGAGTTTAATAACTTTCACTTGTTGATTCATAGTATTTATGCCCGGATTGATTTAAGAGAATGTGTTGATTTTGCTAGTATTATATACCAAGGTTCCTGATTTGGAAAAAGCTAGCCCAATCAAACATGAGTTATTAATGACTAATCGTACATAATAAATCCTTATTTATAAATCAGAAAGTATCGAAAATTTCATTTATAGAAATTTATAAATATTACTGACTCCTAAAAAGTGATATTGGGCAACTCAGAAGAATATCTCAAAAAGCAGAAAGAGAAATTAAAATATATAAACATAAATTAGAAGCAAAATAAAATTTACTATCATTTGCGTTAAAATACTGTTATCAAAACTATTTATTATCAACTACACTAGTGGATTTAAAAAATAGTAATTTGTGATTGACGTAGAGGAATAGCCATCATAAACATTGAATTGTTTAGCTTAACATTGCGCCAAGGATAGTTTGTTGTATTCTTTGACAACCTGAACTAAGTGTTTTCTAGTAACTTCAGGAACTAAAGGGCAATTCGCCAAAACGGGATGCTATTTTTGGATTTCTTCATGGAAATTTTTCTGTCTAGTGATTGATTAAGTTACATGTCTCAATTCTTATGGGTAACTGTTTGAGTCTCTGATAGTTTTATGTTATGGAAACACTACTTTCTGAGATTTTCTCAGGCTATTGCCCATGCTGTTTTAGTATTCCCAAATATATGTAATCTCTCAACAGGATCTATGTTGCTAGTTCTTTAGTGTTTATTTTGGAAAAATGATCACGAAAATTACCTTCATCTCCAAACAACAGTGTCTGCAAGCTTGTATTCCCAAGATTGTAGCTATGGAGGTAATTTTAATTGACCTTAATAGCTATTTCTTCTGGTAGAAGGAAAACTAGATGGAAATTAATAAATTACTTATAAGTCTTTTAATGAATTAAATTATGAACATTATTGCTTGGATCATTCTGGGTTTGATCGCTGGAGCTATAGCTAAAGCTATTTACCCTGGTCGTCAGGGAGGCGGAATAATTACAACAATGATTTTAGGTGTTATCGGTGCTTTAATCGGGGGAACTATCGTAACTCTCTTAGAAACTGGAAGACTACAACTTACTGCGGCAACTCTTAGTATTCCAGGTTTAATTGTTGCTATTATTGGTGCAATGATTGCAATTTTTTTATGGGATTTGCTAACTGGAAGTACCAGTTATTAGTAGGATAAAAAGAAGAATCATAGTGAGAACCAAGTTATTAGTAGCTACACTTCCTTCCTTAAAAGCAGATATAAATACTCCACTTCTTCAAAAAAAGTGGAGTACCAAAAATTTAGAAGTTGATAGATACACTCAAATTATCGACCTGGAGACACCAAGCTAATCTATAATTTTCTTCACTTCATCTTTGAGATTTTCTGTGGTATGAATAACTTGAGACTCAGCTTGCTTGGCTTGACCTTCGGCCTTATCTGCTGGGTTGCCAGTTACTTCACCAACTACTTCTTGCACTTTGCCTTCAATATTTTTGGCAGTTGCTTCTACTCTTTTTTCAATACTCATAGTTATCTATTACCTTTTAAAAGCTAGTGAGTAGATTATCACTAGTATCTACTTTTTTTCGTCTGTCATTGGATAGAATTAATTTTTAATTATTTAACTACTTAAGATAGATGTAAAATTAAGTAATTCAAATAATAAAAAAAAGATAATAGGTAATGAGTTTTATCCCCTTACCTATTACCATTGACCAGTTCAATAAATTAGTAAAAAATCGCTAGACTTTTGCCTTAGCCTTTGACCAAACGCCTTTTTCATCTTCATCATATTGCTGATGAACAGCTTCCCAAGCTGCTTGTTCAGCTGTAAACTCATCACTTGTCTCATCTAACACGGTGTTATACCTTTCCATGAATGTGCGTTGAGCTTCTGCGGAAAGATGAGAGCGCACTTCAGGGGATAAATCCTCTAAACTGTTGCATGGCCCAGGGCAAGGATGAGTCAGTGTTTTATTAGTAACATGAATTTCTTCACCACCGACACTTTCGAGCAGCAATTGAAATTCTCCAAGGCGATCGCTTGGCACTTCTGCCATTAATAAAAATTCACCCGCTTGTAAACGTGTTTGGTAGATTGCAGCTTTATCTTCTGGCATTCCCCAAGCAGTCAAAGCCGATACTAAACCAGCACCAGCGCTCCCAGCGATCGCTCCACTGGCAGCACCTAGCAGCAACGCACCAATCGGACCGGCAGCCACAATAGGGCCAACGAAGGGAACAAACAGTACGCCCACACCTGTGAGTAAGCTGAGGAATGAACCAAACAAGGAACCAAAAATTGCCCCTGTTCTCAATCCTCCCAAAATCACATCTTTCTTGGTAATAAAACCAGAAATTCGCGTTTCTGATTGGAAGTTCCTGCCCATGACCGAAATATGGTCTCTAGGCACGCCCCTGTCTAGTAAACGTCGAATAACTTGGTCTATTTGCTTCTGTTCTTTAAATACAGCCGATATGGTACGTTCTGCTTGATATACTTCTGGCACTTGAATACTCCTTCAATATTGTTTTTGTAGTGGACAGATTTTTAGAGATTAGGAATTAGAAAGAGCTAGAGGGCATGAAACCAATTCGCAATTCGCCATAGAGCCTCCGGATGCCGCCAGGCTATACGCAATTGAATCAAGCCTGACACTAGGGGGAGCCACTGCGGTGGACGGGTTCCCCGGCATAAAGCAAGTGGCGTTAGGGTTTCTACCTACCTTGGGATACAAGGACTGTTTCGCCCACAATTCTACTCGGTTTTAAACCTTCACTTTTTTCATAAAGTTTGGCTAGTAAAGACTGGCCATAACTGATCACATTTTTGCTCCTCTGCTCTTTCCCACAAATGTTACTTACTTAGCTATGTTTACCAATATCTACACGCCCACAGGGGTTTTAGTTTCTGCTGCTGGTTGTTCACCGCTCGGCTGCAACGCCTCTCCTTCAATGAATGAGCGCAGCATCCAAGCCATATCTTCATGCTCTTCCATCAGTTCAGTGAGAAAGTCAGAAGTACCCTCATCATGGAACTGCTCACTACATTGGTCTACATGATCCCTTAAATTGCGAATAACCTGCTCATGATCTTCCACGAGTCGATCTACCATCTCTGTTGCTAAGGGGACTTCACCACTATGTTCCTTGAGAGTACCAATCTCCAGAAATCCCGTCATCGTACCCACTGGATAACCACCCAAAGCACGGACTCGCTCTGCTAAATCATCAATATTTTCGGTTAGCTTTTCGTACTGTTCTTCCCACAGTTCATGCAGACTACGGAACTGAGGGCCTACAACATCCCAATGGTATTTTTTGGTTTTTACTAGCAAAATGTAGGAATCGGCTAAATTTTGATTTAACAGGTTCATCACACCGTGACGTTGTTCTTCTGTCAAACCAATGTTTATCTTACGCATTGTTTTTCCATCCCTAAGCGAACCTATTCATTAAGCTTCCAAAATATAGACATTACAAACATCAACCATAGGAAAGATTATGTAAGCATCATTAATTACAACCTAAGTTAGTTCGTTCTATCTCTCTCAACAGATAAAACGAATTGAAATGATTCGTTCAAAAAAAATAGGCGTTGTATATTTGCGGGATGATTTTGCTGGTTTTGTGGAATGGGCAGCGTTCGACTGAGCGCTCACGCCGAAGTCTTGCCCACCCTACAAGAATCATCCCTTGATTGATTCAGCAACGCCAAAAAATAAATTACGTTTAATATGGCTATTAGCCAAGAAATAAATTTTTTGGCGGCATATTGGTCAAGTGCAAGATATTTGTATATAAACAGTAAGGTTGCTAAATTTTTAATTCCTCAAATGCCACTTGAATTGCAAAATCTCACTGGCGGTTACACCACATTGCCCATTATCCAAGATATTAACCTGTCTCTACAAACGGGAGAATGGTTAAGTTTAGTTGGTGCCAATGGTTCTGGTAAGTCTACATTACTCAAATTACTCAGTCGTATTCTCTCGCCACAGCAAGGAACAGTGTTACTCGATGGCAAAGCCATTCATTCTCAACCTCCGCATTTAGTGGCACAGCAACTAGCATTATTACCACAACAACAAACGGTTCCTGTAGGGTTAACAGTGAGACAATTAGTTAGTTTAGGACGTACACCCCATCAACCTTGGTGGCAATGGGAATTAAACATTGTAGATCGACAAAAAGTAGAAGCCGCAATTCAAAAAACGCAACTAGAAAAATTGAGCGATCGCTTGGTTGAACAACTCTCAGGCGGTGAAAGACAACGCGCTTTTTTAGCTTTAGCATTAGCGCAAGAACCAAAAGTATTACTGTTAGATGAACCCACAACTTATTTAGATATCAACTATCAATTACAACTCTTGGAATTACTCAAAAACCTCAATCAACAGCAGCAATTAACTATTGTCACAGTTGTACACGAATTGAATTTAGCAGCAAGATACAGCTCCCGCATTGCCTTATTAAAACAAGGTCAACTTTGGGAAGTTGGCACACCTGAAGAAGTTCTCACGCCCAACTCCATAGCACAAGTATTTGGGGTGGAATCTGTGATTATTAACACACCTGTTGGGTTACAAGTTTGTGCCATTTCTGCTATTTAAGTACCTACACATAAATACTGTCACCGTTCGGACTTCGGCGTGAGCGCTCAGTCGAACGCTGACGCTCACGCCGAAGCCAGTCACCAGTCATCTGTCCCCTCTATTTGGTTTCCTCTGTCTGCGCGTCAATAACTGCACTCCAATCATCATTTTTCACAGCCGCTTCGAGTTGACGCTGACGTTCCGCCTCACTCGCATCCACGGTTTCCACTTCTTTTGAGAGAGTTGTGTCAGCCATTGCTTTCCGCAATTTCAGCTTTTTCTCCTCGTAGGCTTGGCGTTCTGTTGCTGACATTACCGCCTTAGCAACTTCGCCTATCGTACCAGCCCACATTCCACTCTCGGAATCATTACCTGGTGGTATACTGTCGAGTTCTGCTATCCACGCATCTCGTAAATCTTCCATTTCCTGACGTTTGGGAAACTTAAAAATTTGTACGCGCACAAAAGCACACTTTTGCTCGCCGTTTTGGGTAACATGACCGTTCAGAGAAAGCAACACATTTCGGGAATAGCCAATGTACTGGGTTTGGCGTTTTGCATCTAAAACTGCGTAAACCCCAGCAATTTTGGCATTCTGGGAAGCTCCACACCAAGTTTCCAAGGGTATAATATCTGCGCCGTTGTTTGCCAAATTAGGAGTTACAGCCACTTCAATGGCGTTATGTTCATCGTCGGAACCGTACAAAAAATCATGTAATCCACGGTGATTGACTGGTACATTTTGATGCTCAATTGGCAAGTTGTTTTCAGTTTCCATCACAGTTGATCTCCGTTTCATCAATTGGGAACATAACTATAGATGCCCTTAAAACATTGAAGCTTAAATTTACCCCCATCCCCAGGCATTACTTGATAAAACTCTACAATCGCGATGCTTGGGGTGAGTAAAGCCTATGCTAATCAAGCACAAATGTTCGTGTAATATTAATTAGCTTTTTCATCGTGGGTGGGAAATTCATCCGCCAAATCAACTATAAAATGCCTGTATGAATCCACTAAAGCCGCAAAAATTTATTAAACAGCGCCTAACTCCTTACTTGTTTTTGCTACCAGCCTTAATCCTCTTGGGTTTAACAGTTTTTTGGCCAGCAATACAAGCGTTTTACCTCAGCTTCACTAGTTACGAAGACCTTTCCCAGCCAGCGCAATGGATAGGTTTTGGTAACTTCCTCCGCCTGTGGAGAGACTCAGTTTTTTGGAAAACGTTAGAAAACACTTTTCTCTATCTTGTGGGTGTCGTACCAATTTTAGTCATGGCTCCCTTGGGGTTGGCAATTTTGGTAAATCAGCAACTGCGAGGGATGAACTGGTTTAGAGCCGCCTACTACACACCAGTAGTAATATCAATGGTAGTTGCAGGTATAGCTTGGAAATGGCTATATGCAGAAAATGGTTTACTTAATCAGTTACTCCAAACCTTGAATATCTTTCCAGAAGGAATCCCTTGGTTAACTAGCCCAGTTAAACTGCTGGGTATTGTGCCAATTTCCCTTGCTAGCGTCATGGCTGTCACTGTCTGGAAGGGATTAGGCTATTACATGGTGATTTATTTAGCGGGGTTGCAATCAATTCCTGCTGATGTGTATGAAGCCGCAGCTATTGATGGTTCAGATGGTATCCGTAAACACTGGGATATTACTGTTCCTTTAATGAAACCGTATTTAGCTCTAGTGGCAGTGATTTCAGCTATTTCTGCCACCAAAGTATTTGAAGAAGTTTACATTATGACCCAAGGAGGGCCACTCAATAGCTCCAAAACGATTGTTTACTATTTATATGAGGAAGCTTTTAGTAATTTAGAAATTAGCTATGCTTGCACAATTGGACTAGTATTATTTTTGATAATTTTGGGATTATCGGTTTTGCGCTTAGTTATTAATCAACAAGATGGCGATAATATTGCCATTTGATTCTCCCTGAACTGGTAAATCGTCTAGGGTACGCTTTTTTCTAGCCTTGGCCTTAGCACTATCACTCGAATTTGCCTTGACAATAGATTCTTGTTGAATTTGAGCTTGTTCCCAATCATCCTCATCAAATAAAATCGGAGCTAAACGAGAACGCATATGCCACTCGACATAGTAGGCTAACATACACAAAAATACATGGGCTTTAAGCACCAAGAAAGAGTATTTTCTAGGAGCGATACAAGTTATTTCTTCAACAATTTTTGACGCATTCGCACGGCAAAAGTATTGACCTCTGGTATTTTCATGCATGAGACAATGATGGCAAATATGATGATTCCTACTAAGCCGGATACGCATAACTGCAACAGTTGAATTAGTAAGCCTTCTGTACCTAATAACTGCTGACAACCAACTAAAGTCCCAAAACTGGCAAATCCAGCAACAATGCTACCTCCAGTCAAACCCAAAATGGGCACACTCCACTCACGCCAAGGTAAACCATTGAGTTTGCGATCAAGTAACCATAACAGCATCAGAATAGAACTGCAATTTACACCTACTGTGGCTAAGACAATACCAGTAGCACCAAAAGGTCGTACCAAAATCCAATCTAATAAAATGTTGAGAAAAATGTTAAAGGTGCTGATACGAAAAGGTGTCTGTCCATCCCCCAAGGCATAAAACACCCGCACCAAGACATCACGCCCCAAATAGGCAAACATGCCAATACCGTAAGCAATCAATAGGGATGAAACTAGCTGTGTAGCTTCTTGTTTGAAAGCACCCCGTTCATACACTACTTGAACAATGGGTACAGATAGCACCACCATCAATGCCCCTAGAGGTAGCATAGTCACGGCGGTGAGCAAAATTCCTTGGCGAATACGTAATTTGAGGTCTGGCCAATGTTCTGGGTCAGCCAATTTGGCAAACATTGGTAATAGAGGCAGCAAAATAATATTAGAAATAATTCCTAAGGGAGTTTGCACTAACAGATTGGCATAGTTAAAGCCAGCCGCCGCACCAGGTATCGGGCTAGCAAAGTAAAGGTCAGTGGCAACATTAATAGGCATCATCCCAGAGGATATGGTCGCCGGCGTCATAATTCTAATGACTTCTTGAACGCCAGGAGATTTAAAGTTAAACCGGAGGTGTAATGTACCTAATCCCAAGCGCCACTGCACAATTAGCTGCACCAACCATTGGAGAATTGCCCCAGCCAGGGTTCCCCAAGCTAAAACCATACCACCGATCAAGGCGTATTCTGGCTTAATAATATCCCTACCCAGTTGCCCTGTTAAGATGGCAATCCCCGCAATCACAGTCACACTGGATAATAAGGGACTAATGGAGAGTAACCAATATTGATTAGCTGCATTGAGAGTCCCGAAACCGATGCCGATTAAGCCCGCAAATAAGGCCATTGGCGCCATAATGCGAATTTGTTGAATAGCGATCGCTCTGGTTGTTGGTTGCAAACCATGACCGACAATATCAACGATCGCATCGGCAAAGAAAATCTGCCCTACTGTCACCAGCAACAGTAATCCACCCACCAGAGTTGTTACTGTTTCTACCAGAGGCGCGGCTTCTTCTTGCTTCCGCTTGGCTAAAACGCTGACAACCGCACTGTGTAATGGGCCATTTACACCACCTAACAGGATTAATAAAAAGCCAGGAATAATGTAAGCGTAGCTGTAAGCAGTAGCAGCAGCGCCCACACCAAATGCAGCTGCGATCGCCTGCTGTCGCACTAAACCAAATACTTTACTAATTAATGTGGCTGCGGCAACAATGCCAGCAATCCCAGCGAAAGAACGAGAGGGTTTCGAGTCTTGTTGTGTCACTAAATATTACCTGACAACTCTTGCAGAGTGCATATCTGAAACATTTAACCTAAATTTTAGAAGGATGTCAGGTATTTTTTGATTAATTACGAATTACGAATTACGTTAGCGAAGCTCCTCTGAAAGAGGCATTACGAATTACTTACACCCCAAACTATCCCGTGTCGCCACACCAGTTACAGGGTTAATCCCATCAGCGCGATCGCACATTAAAGCTATTTGATAGCGGTCTATCAAAGCATCAGTAAAATCAGCACCTGTAATGTCCGCATCATAAAAACGGCTACGTGTCATAGTCGCTTCTGTAAAGTTGGCATTTTTCAGGTTTGCGCCATCCAACGTCACGCGATCCACCAAAGCGCCGGTGAGGTTTGCACCTGCCAAATTGGCTTTTAGTAAAACTCCCTTAGTGAGAATCGCGTTAGTTAAATTTGCGCCTTGAAAGTTTGCACCCCGCATTTCCGCCGCCACAAAAGTCCCACCTGCCAAATCAGTATGGGAAAAGTCACGATTCTGTAAACTGCCATTGCTGTAGTTGATTGTGTTGATTTGAGCAACAGCTGGTTGAGGATTAATTATCACCCATAACCAAGCCAAAATCACAATCATAAGCAAACTTAACAATTTCAGTAAAAACTTTTTCATAACTTTAAATAATCATGTCAATAGTACTGAGTAAAGAGTGATGAATAAATAGTAAAGAAATTATTGTATTTTTTCATCCTCAGCACTCAGCAGTCACTATTTCCAATCTTTACCGATACGGATGGTGAGATCAGATTCCAAATCCCCAGTTGCTGACACGTAGATTTGACCTAAGCCAATGATCTCTTGTAATTCAACTCCTGGTCGTCGGTTCCCTTTTTGCACAAGAATTTGAGTTTGCCGTTGGGTATCAGGCCAATCTGACACCGCATAAACATTCGTGAAACCTTTTTGTTTGAGATAGGTAATAACTTTTTCAGTTAGCTGAGGTTGATTAGAAGCGTTTTGAATAGCAATTTTGAGGTTATGAACTGGACGCACATCTGGTTTAAGACCAGGTACATCCACCCCAACATAATTATTCAATAGAGTTTGTTGACCAGTTAAATTCAACCAATAACTATTAGGATCTTTACTGAATCGGCTGAACGTACCAGGCAAAATAGTCATTTGGAAATTATCCCGTTCCAGGTTCACGGAAAAATTCACCAAAGCCATCATTTCTTCTATTTTGAGGTTTGTATCAAAATACTTCCGCATGAGGCGGGTTAATTGAGGCAGTCTAGGTAAAACAGTAGGACTATTGAGGCGTTGCAGTAAAGCTGTCATTAGTGCTTGCTGTCGTTGCACTCTGGGTAGATCACCTAGTCCTGGTTCACGGAACCGGGCAAATTGTTCTGCTTGTTCTCCGTTAAGGGTTTGCCATCCACTGACTAAATTAATCGACAACTGACTGCTGGTGTCTTGATATGCCATTTCTTGAGGAACAAAAACCTCTACACCACCTAATTGGTCAACTAACTGCCTTAAGCCACTAGTAGAAATACGGACGTAACGATGGATGGGAGCATTATTTAAGGTACGGCTGACTACTCTGGCTGCCAATACTGGGCCACCTTGAGCATTAGCATCAGATACCTTAGTTAATCCTTGTTCGGGGAGAGCAATCATTGTATCCCTCGGAATCGAAAGCACCCGCATCGATTTATTACTGGGGTCAAGCCGTACCAGCAACATGCTATCGCTTGTACCAGCAAAACTTTCTGGTGAGCCATCAACAGTACCTGGGACAGGATCAATGCCCATAATCAGGATATTCATCGGTCGAGAGAGCTTATACTGGGAAATTTTGCCCCATAATTCTCCAGGTAATGGCATTTTCTGCTCATCTTTACCAGAAAATCCTAATTCTTCATCTGTTCGATCCAGATTGCTCCACAAAGGAGTCCACAGCGCCAAAGTCGATACCAGCAGACCAGATAAAACGATCCCCACAACTACTGTTAATGTCCACAGTAGCCATCGAGGCATGGCCAAGCCTAATCTTTCGTAAAGCTCGTTGGGTATAGCACCCACAGACTCAACAACACTACGAGAAATAGTTCCTGGCTGATGCGGTACTATCTCTAGTTCTGATGGTGATGGCTGTTGAATTCCTAGTTCATTTTCTGCCCATTGTACTTGTTGAGGTTTTTCTTCCAGTTCTAAGTCTGGTACTTGTTGAGGCGTGACCTGATTTTCTGACCATTGAAATTGTTTAATCACAAATTATCTCCCCACTCAACCACTCCCTAAAGGTATGTTAATCGAAGCCACAAATCTTGCCAGGGGAAAAGGTCACTGTACACTTATAGTGATCTGACCTAGGTGTGTATGACAACATGAATAATTCATTGTTCCCAGTAATTCTGGCCGGTGGCAAAGGTGAACGTTTTTGGCCTCTCAGTCGCCGAGACAGACCTAAGCAATTTTTAAGTCTTGATGGTAGCTCTAGAAGTCTATTACAAGCAACTGCTGATCGATTGTTAGCAGTTACAAGTGCTTGGGATGACTTGTGGGTCATTACTTCTAATCAGATAGCCGAAGGTGTAAGACAACAACTACCTAAATTGCCATCTCAAAATTTACTAATTGAGTCACAGGGAAGAGACACCGCAGCAGCTGTTGCCTGGACAAGTTTGGAAATTAAAAAGCGTTACGGTGAAGACGCTATCATCGGCTTTTTTCCCTCTGATCATTGGATAGCTGACCAAAAAGCGTTTTTACGCACCTTAAGCGCTGCTACCCAATTAGCGGCAAACACGGAAGCGATTGTCACTCTGGGGATCAAACCTACTTTCCCATCAACTGGTTACGGCTACATTGAACAAGGCGAAAAGATTGGTAGCTTTAATGATTTGCCAGCCTATCACGTCAACCGCTTTACTGAAAAGCCCAACCGTGAAACAGCAGAAACTTTTTTATCTACGGGGCGTTTTAGCTGGAATAGTGGCATGTTCGTGTTTCGGGCTGGAGTCGTTCTCAAGGAACTATATACCCATGCACCAGAAATCATCGAACCATTAGCAAAACAAGGTCCTGATGTTTATCCTCAGTTGCCTAAAAAGAGTATAGACTATGCACTCATGGAAAAGACAAATTTAGCATATGTCTTGCCAGTAGAATTTGGTTGGGATGATTTAGGAGACTGGAATGCACTTGAGCGCTTGCTGAAAAAAGCAGAGACTGCCAATGTAGAACTCGCTACCCATGTGGGATTGGATACCCAGGGGGCTATTATCTATGCTACTAATTCTGAAGATGTAATTGTTACTATTGGTTTAGAGGATGTGGTGATTGTGCGCGATCGCAATGTCACCCTCGTTGTCAACAAAGACCGGACTCAAGAGATTAAGCAGATTCTCAAAACCCTCGAAAACGATCCCCGATTCACTCAACTGTTGTAACTATTAAGCTGTAAAAGTTAAAACCCTTGACAGAGGCTTAAGGATTGTTGCCTCTATTATAACTTTAATGTCTGTTTTAGGGACAAGGAGACAAAGGGACAAGGGGACAAGGGGAAAAATGCTACCTCAATCCCCCCATCCCCCCATCCCCCCATCTCCCCATCCCCCCCATCTCCCCATCCCCCCATTCCCCAAAATGTTCCTCACCCAAACTGTTCCCCGTCAAAGAGAAATTATTGAAGTAGTCCTTCGCAATGGCTGGGATTATATGCGAAGGCTGCTTACTGGTGGTAAAGCTGATGAACCTCAGCTACCTACACCTGCGGTCTTAAAAAATATCCTGGTAGATTTGGGGCCAGTTTATGTCAAACTCGGTCAACTACTTTCTACCCGCCCAGATTTACTCAATGCTGCTTATATTGAGGAACTCTCTACTCTGCAAGACGAAGTACCGCCAGTTCCCTGGACAGAAGTAGAAGTAGTTATTCGCAAGCAACTAAAACGTCCTCTGGAAGAAACCTTCAGCATAGTTAACCCTGTCCCAGTAGCTGCGGGATCAATTGCCCAAACCCATCGAGCCACATTAGCAGATGGTCGAGAAGTTGCTCTTAAGGTGCAACGTCCGGGAATTGATATCACAGTTGCCCAAGATATCGCCTTAATTCAAGGTATTGCTGATTTAGTAGCGCGTACCGATTTTGGGCAAACCTACGAAATCAAATCCATCGCTGAAGAATTTACCAAAGCCTTAGAAGATGAGTTGGATTTTACACGGGAAGCTGGTTTTACAGATGAGTTGCGACGTAATTTATCCCGTAGTCGCTGGTTTGATCCTACACAAATTGTCGTTGCAGAAATCTTCTGGAACTTGACTACTGAGAAGTTATTGGTGATGGAATGGCTGGATGGTGTACCTCTGCTGTCAGCAAATTTGAGTAGCGATCAAAACGACAGTAACACTTACACAAAACGCAAAGCGATCACAACTTTACTATTTCGAGCTTTCTTTCAGCAACTATATATTGATGGCTTCTTTCATGCTGATCCCCATCCTGGGAATTTATTTTATCTCCATGATGGTCGCGTTGCTCTTTTAGATTGTGGGATGGTGGGAAGACTTGATCCCCGCACACAGCAAATATTAACAGAACTGCTGTTGGCAATTATTGACTTAGATGGGGGACGTTGCGCTCAGTTAACTTTGCAGTTAGCAGATTCTCCTCAACCAGTAATTATGGCACGGTTAGAAAATGATTACGATCGCATGTTGCGAAAATATCATAATGTCAGCTTGACTGAAATTAATTTCAGTCATGTAATTTATGAAATTTTGCAAGTTGCTCGCAACAATAAAATTCGTTTACCTGGCAACATGGGCTTATATGCTAAAACCTTGGCCAATTTAGAAGGGGTAGCCCGGACATTCAACCCAGAGGTTAATCTATTTGATGAAATCAAGCCTTTAATTACAGACTTGTTTCGTCGGCAATTATTGGGTGATAATCCAGTGCGATCGCTCTTAAGAACAGCACTAGATATTAAAAGTCTATCATTACAATCCCCCCGTCAAATTGAACTGTTATTAGATCGAGTCACCTCAGAAACCTTACAGTGGAATCTTTCATTGCGTGGTTTAGATGGTGTGCGGCGGACTATGGACGATGCTGCTAACCGCTTATCTTTTAGTATTTTGGTGGGTTCCCTAATTATGGGAGCAGCAATTATTTCCACCAAGGCCCAGACAAATCAACTATCTTTTTTAAGTAGTGTACTGTTTGCCGCCGCCAGTCTATTGGGATTGTGGTTAATTATTAGTATTTTGCGGTCTGGCCGTTTAAGGTAGGAGTGGGGAGTAGGGAGTAGGGGAAAATGCCAAAATTACCTTTCCTTTTCTTTGCGCTTTTGCATCTATGTGTGAGACACATTCATATTTTCAATCAACAACGCCAAAAATCTAATATCTTAATATTTAGAACTACAGATGAACTCAGAGAAATTATCAGTGTGCATCTGTGTTTTTCTGTGGTTAAAATATCAAATTTATGTCAATCATTACTGTAGAAAATCTGAGTAAGTTTTATCCGGTAGCTGTTAAAGAACCGGGGATCAGGGGAACACTCAACCACTTTTTCCGCCGCACCTATCGTTCAATTAAAGCAGTTCAAGAAGTTTCCTTTGAAATTGCGCCTGGTGAAGTGGTGGGTTTTTTAGGGCCAAATGGTGCAGGTAAAACTACCACACTCAAAATGCTTACAGGGTTGATTCATCCTTCTGGCGGTACTGTCAGAGTGGCTGGACACGTGCCATTTCTTCGCCAAGAGGCATTTTTGCAAAAAATTACCTTGGTAATGGGGCAAAAACAGCAGTTACTTTGGGACTTACCAGCACTCGATTCTTTGAAAATCAACGCTGCTGTTTATAACATCTCTGATAAAGAATTTCAAAAGCGAGTAGGGGAATTAACAGAGATGTTGACTTTGGAAGGTAAACTTACTCAACCAGTGCGGAAGTTGTCTTTAGGTGAGCGAATGAAAGCAGAACTGTTAGCAGCACTTTTGCACCGCCCTCATGTATTATTTCTCGATGAACCAACCCTAGGACTAGATGTAAATGCTCAGGTGGCAGTGCGTGACTTTTTGCGTGAGTATAATCGGCGTTATCAAGCTACCGTGTTATTAACTAGCCATTACATGGCTGATATCACCGCTTTGTGTGAGCGAGTGCTGTTAATTCACCAAGGCAAGCTGATGTATGATGGTAGCTTGGATGGATTACTGGAACGTTTCGCTCCTTACCGAGAAATTCATGTAGAGTTAGCCGAGCCGTTACCAAGAGAAAAACTCATGTCTTATGGTGATGTCCAACTATTGGAAGGGCGTGCAGTGAGTTTTATGGTACCGCGAGAGGCACTTACACGTACAGTATCTAAAATGTTGGCAGAGTTGGAAATAATCGATTTAACAGTAACTGAGCCGCCTGTGGAAGAAGTGATTGGCAGAGTTTTTCAGGCGGGAGTGGTTTAATTCGTAATGCCTCTTTCAGAGGAGCTTCGCTAACGTAATTCGTAATTCGTAATTCGTAATTTCAATGAAGAAAACTATTAGGAAAATTTTGACGTTTCTGTCTGTTTATTATGCCTACATGGTGGAGTATCGGGCAGAATTAATTTTATGGGTTTTGGCTGGGTCTTTACCGATTATCTTGATGGGTGTTTGGATACAAGCATCGCAAGATGGGCAGTTTGGTTTAACTCCTGTGGATTTTGCCCGTTATTTTCTCACGGTTTTCGTTGTTAGGCAAATCACAGTTGTTTGGGTAGTTTGGGAATTTGAAAGGGAAGTAGTCGAGGGTAAACTTTCGCCTAGGTTGTTACAACCGTTAGATCCGGTGTGGCATCATGTAGCGTCTCATCTGTCGGAAAGAGTTGCTCGCATACCGTTTGCATTTCTACTAATTGGATTGTTTTTCTTACTTTATCCCCAGGCTCTTTGGTTACCCAGTTTGGGGCAATTCATACTGTTTGGGTTAGCAGTGGTGTTGGCTTTTATTTTGCGGTTTATAATTCAATACACCTTTGCCATGTTCGCTTTTTGGACGGAACGCGCTAGCGCTTTAGAAAATTTCTGGCTGTTATTTTATTTGTTTTTATCTGGGTTAATTGCGCCTTTAAATGTATTTCCTGAGTCTGTGCGCACAATTGTCATGTTTACACCTTTTCCTTATTTGATTGATTTCCCTGCGAGTCTTTTGGTAGGGCTACCTGTGGACATAGGGCGGGGATTTTTATCAATAATAGGTTGGATCTTATTATTTTTGGGTGCAAATCGTTTGCTGTGGCGTGCAGGATTGAAACGGTATTCGGGAATGGGAGCTTGAGGGAGACTAGTAATCTGACTGATAATAAAGTTATTCCTAGAATTGCTAAAGTACTACTATTCCTTGGTTAAATTTGGCAGGTTGAAAAAATTAAATGACAGCACCTCAACCAAAAGTCTCGACAAGCTCCCAACTTTACGACCAAGATTTTTATCTCTGGCTAGAGACGACGGCTGAACAACTAAAAGCAGGAGAATTGGCAGAAGTTGATTTAGCCAATCTCATTGAAGAAATTGAATCCATGGGGAGAACTGAAAAAAGAGCATTAGAAAGCAATTTAGTTGTTTTATTAATGTACTTGCTGAAATATAAATATCAACCAGAGAAACGCACTAATAGTTGGAAATCAACAATTAGAGAACATCGCCGTAGATTAAAAAGAATTTTTAAAGATAGTCCTAGTTTGAAACCGTATTTTCAGGAAGTTTTTCTAGAGTGCTATCAAGATGCTAGAAATCTAGCCAGTGATGAAACCGGATTATCACTTGATACCTTTCCGGTAGAATCTCTCTTCACTACCGATGAATGTTTGCATCAAGACTTCTTACCCGAATAACTCCCTACTCTTACTCTCTGAGTCTCTGAGCGACGCCACTTGCTACAAGTCGGGGAACCCGCCCAACGCAGTGGCTCCTCTGCGTGAGATCAATTCATCCCCATGGGTTATTATCAGTAATTTCGGTTAAATTTCGGTTTTGCTAGCTTAAGAAATAAAGAACCACAGAGACACGGAGGACACAGAGAAGAAATAATTTTTATCTGTATTTAACTGTGTTCATCTGTGGTTGATTAAATTAAATTTTCGCGAATCAGATTATTCCCATTCGATGGTTCCAGGTGGCTTGGAGGTAATATCGTAAACCACGCGGTTAACACCTTTCACTTCATTAACAATGCGGTTAGAAATTTCTTCCAATATATCGTAAGGTATCCGCGCCCAATCAGCTGTCATGCCATCTTCACTGGTGACAATCCGCAAAACAATTGGGTAAGCATAGGTACGTTGATCACCCATGACACCAACACTACGAATTGGTAGTAATACAGCAAATGCTTGCCAAACTTCGTGATATAAACCACGTTTGTTAATTTCTTGGCGAACAATCAAATCAGCATCACGTAAAATATTTAACCTTTCGGCGGTGACTTCACCTAAGATACGAATTGCTAAACCAGGTCCGGGGAAGGGTTGGCGTTGGACAATTTCTTCTGGTAAACCAATGGAACGCCCTACTTTACGGACTTCATCTTTAAATAGTTTCCGTAATGGTTCGACTAATTTAAACCGCAGGTCTTTAGGTAAGCCACCAACGTTATGATGACTCTTAATTTTTACGGCTACCCGTTCACCAGTTTGGGGGTCTACGTTAGTATCAGCAGACTCGATAACATCTGGATACAAAGTACCTTGTGCTAAATAATCAAAGTGACCAAGACGTTTGGATGTTTCTTCAAATACCCGAATAAATTCATGTCCAATACGACGGCGTTTTTCTTCGGGATCTGTAATACCGTCAATCATAGTCAAGAAGCGATCGCGGGCATTGACATATTCGACAGGAATGTGAAACTGTTCTTGAAATAGTTTCAGTAATCTTTCTGGCTCTAATTTACGCATAAAGCCTTGGTCGATAAATACACAAGTCAACTGATCCCCGATAGCTTTATGCAGCAAGAAAGCCAAGGTAGAAGAATCCACTCCTCCAGATAACGCCAAAAGTACTCGCTTTTCTCCGACTCTAGCCCGAATTTCTCGAATTGCTTCTTCTACAAAAGCTGCTGTTGTCCAAGTAGGTTCGCAATTGCAGATATGATAAACAAAGTTACGAATTAATGGCAGACCACCAATGGAATGAACTACTTCGGGATGGAACTGCACACCATACAGTTTCTTTTCGTGGTCGGCAATAGCAGCACAGGGGGTGTTGTCTGTGTGTGCCAATACTTCAAACCCCGGTGGCATTTTCGTGACTGAATCTCCGTGACTCATCCACATGGTGGTGCCATCTTCGACATTAGTTAGCAAGTCTGTCGGGTCATCTATATATAATGATGCCTTACCGTATTCACCTCGGTCGGCTTTTGTCACTTCCCCATTCAGTTGGCTGACCATTAACTGCATTCCATAGCACACACCCAAAATGGGAATGCCTAAATTCCAAATTTCTGGGTCACAATGGGGAGCGCTATCACCATAAACTGAATTGGGGCCACCAGAGAGAATGATCCCCTTAGGATTTAGTTGGCGTAAATGTTCAGATGTAGTGCGATAAGAGAGAACTTCGGAGTATACTTGAGTCTCGCGGATGCGACGGGCAATTAATTCGGAGTATTGAGAACCGAAGTCTAGAATCACAATCATTTGACGATCTAGGCGCCCCAAATTTTCAACTTGAGGCGCTTGTTCGGTTAGTAGAGTCACCGCTGTATTCATGATGGGGGAGGGAGTTGTAAATGTAAGGTAGATAGTTGCTCTGTGGTCTAACTGCACACCACTTATTGCCCAATGAGGTTGGTAAATGGTTAATAGCTTCCCCGACAAACGCGAGGTAGAACGCGTTTGCTAGCCAATAGCTCTAGCATTGTATTAAAAAAATAACTGATCGTAGAGTGGTTACTGAAAAAGATATTGATTTGGATTATTTATGATTATTCATAATAAATTAACACAATTTTTCGCTGAAGATGCAACCAGTTTTGCTCTTCACGATAATTTGGCGATCGCGGTCAAAGAGAATTGAGCCACACACTGTTGCTGCTGTGCCTCTTGTACTATGGCTTTGAATATATTCTTGGGAACGAGTATCGATAGTTTGCGCAATCGCAGTATAAACTTGATTAACCCAATTACTCCCAGTTGCAGCATCTAGCGATCTTAGGTATGTTAATGCAGCTTCAGCTGTAGGACTATTAAACACTGCTGGGATATGCGGTGACTGTAAACCAGCTAAAGCACAATGCGTTGTCAAAACCTCCCGGCGTCCATCAGCCAAATGGTGATGAGTATGAAAAATCCCCCCGGCTAATTTCATCAATTTACCGTGATAGCCAAACAATAAGATTTCTTTAACACCTAATACGTCGGCTTCTACTAACATTGGCCCTAACCAGTTAGCTGTTTTTACCAATTGTTCGGGATTAATACCGAGTTTTCGGGCTAAATCTAGGCCGTTCTCGCCAATACAGAATACTAAACTTGCAAACTGACTGGCTTTGAGTTGCAATTCGGTACGAAAAGCAGTTAACTGATCGGGTGTACTTAAAGGTTGAGCAATACCAGTTGTCCCTAACAGAGAAAGTCCTTCGACAACACCAAAAGCAGCATTAGAGGTACGGACAGCCAGCGATCGCCCTTCTGGTAGGATGATAGTTACTGTGATTTTTTCTCTCGGTGCTAGCATCTGGCATAAGTTCTCTTGTAACAGCCTGTGGGCATAAGCATAAATTGCCGGCTGATTACTAGCATTTAACTGTTTGCCAATACCTTCCCCACCTCGAATAATAACTGTCTCCCCATCGCCCTCTCGCCATTCCACGAGTGCCCAAATTGGTGTATCTCTAGTGAGGTCGAGATTATCACCTGGTTCGCTGCGGGTAATTGCCAAAGCCGAATTTTCAGATAGTCCTGCTACCTGCTCTATGGGTATTTCTGCGATTTGCGCTGGTTCAATCAAATCCACCGACATCACTGTTAGGGGTTGACGATGGCGTAACCAGTGTAGAGCAGCAAGTGCAGAAGCACAGGCGAAGACGGGAAGAGTGTATCCAGAGCGAGACATTATTTAGAGGGAGTGGGCATTGGGCGTTGGGCATTGGGAAAAAAGGCGGAGGAGCGGAGGAGAAAAAACTTATATTTAGGTAACTCCAAAAATTAAATTACCACTATCCAGCATCCAATATGACTATCAGATTCTTCTCCCCCCCTGCTCCCCAGTCCCCCATTAAACGCCTACTTCTGAGAGTAAAACTTGCATGGCTTCCCAAGAGATTCCTCTTTGGATATAACGGGGGGCTTCAGGATTGTAAGGACTTGCTATGCGGTCAATACTCAGAATTGTCGCTTCATCTGGGATGACTTGCACATCGGGATCAAATGCAGTCGGGCGCATTAAAGAACTAGAAAAGCCTTTAAAAATGGCAACTTTGTCTTGTTCATCAGCTATTTCTACTGTTACCAGTAAGACTTCTTGCGGGCGTTTAACAGTGTATTGTTCCAGTCGGTTACCAATGGAATTCTTCATTAACGGGAAGTTAACCATAAAGGTTGGTTACTGTTGTATAGCTGAGCGTCCTTGCTTACCCAGCTTGACAAGGACAAAATAGCTCAAGTAAAGCACATAAATAACTAAGCCGATGATGCCAAGAAAACCCAGGAAACCAGGTCTGCTATTGTAATGGAAATATTCTTTGAAGAGCAAGGGGGCTTCAAACCAAACTTGACAATAGGGGGTTTTGATGGCGTTTGGGGACAAAGCACAACTCACAAACGGTATAAAGGCAATTGTACCCAAAACACAGTAGACAGTTATAGCCCAGCGCCAAGAGTTAAAAATCAGCTTTAAAGGGCTACTTGGTTGATACTCAATCTCATCATTGAGATCCACCCAGAACCATAGCGAAATCGGCACCAAGATCAGCCCTATCAACCCAGAGATAAAGCTAACTGGATACTGAGCAATCATCAAGTAAATTGTGATTGCCAGTAAACTGGATACTCGCCAGTAAATGGTTAATAGGCGTTGCATCCCTTCTACTTTTTGTACAAACGCCCAGATTAGCAGAATCAGAGGGATAATTACCATAAATAATACTGCTAGTCGGTAGTCAATCCAGACAAACTGACGAAACCAAACGTCATTCATAATTTTTTTTTAGATTATCAATAATAAATTTGAATCAAAAACAGATATTTTACAGAGTACGGATGCCTGAATCTCAATCTTTGTAAGAGATTTAGAATAAAGCATGAAGTTCTTATCCGTTGATAGAATTCTTCATAACTTTATCTTTGACTTGGTTTATTTGTATCTAAAAAAAAACAAGCAACTTGCAGCACCTACATGATAAATATCTTGCATTAGTCTGTGGCTACCTGCGGGAGAGTGACAAAAATCACTTTGCAGTTATGAGCTAGTATGCCCCAATAAAACCCATTTTTTCATTGCTGGGGGTTCATCTTTAAGGATCATAGATCCTCAATTAGAACCTCCCAACCCCACCTAAACTGAGAATCATCAGCTTAATCTATGTCAGTAGAGAGAAGATGTTCAAAATGGGTGGATTGAGATTTTATTCGGGAGTAGCGCCAAGGTGCAAGATATCAGTAAGTGGATTCTAGTTGCTTGCCCATGAGGCGAAAAGAAATTCACCTACTTACGTTCTAGTCTTCATAAACCCGGCACTCTGCTGCTTCTGGGTTATCATCACAGTATTGTTCTAAAGAATTTTTTGACTTCTTATAGCGCTGGTGGGAGGCTTCAGCTTGCAGTTCTTCGACTGCATCCCAAGCCGCCGCACACTCAGCAGAGTTGCTACCGGAAGCATCACAGACTGCACGAGCTTGTTCTACTTCTGCTTCAATTGTTTCGTGGATTTTTTCTTGGATGTCGCTCATAGTTTAGTCTCGTTGTATTGTTGTTGTACCAGTATAGGAAAAATTCAAGAATGGCATCTTTTTGTTCTATCGTTCACCATTCTAACCACTTAGCTGTTAAGTTAGCGTTTTAGTCTGATGATCCATAATTAATACAACAGTAAATAGCCCACATAGTATATCTATATTTATCTTTTAAGATTTTGTAGAGTCAGTACTCCGAGAGTATAATCATACAATACATTTAGAATATGTAGTAGGGAATGACAGAATCTAGTGCCGCTTTGCGGAAGTCAAAAGTCAAAGGTTAAATAAATTTTATGCTGGACTTTTGCACTGTTTTGGATGGGATCTCTATTCCCACCGTGCTGTACTAGTGTAGTTAAGCAAAAGTAACTGACTAGCTGATAACAGGTCTGTTACCCTAGCTACCTGGGATGAACAGGTGATTGAGGAGAGATAAATTTGCTGGCTGGTGTCAACTCTTGTAAGATGCAATCCTGCCCAGGTAGAAAAGTCAAATACTACTGGACTAACAACACAAAGAAGCCCAAAATTCATGGCAGACCAAATGCAGTGGGCAAATGCCCTATCAACCCGACCTTCTTTGGAAGCAGCTGTTACAGATGTGGTAGAACAGGCTGTCTCGTCGTTAACAGTACCTGCGGATTTAGGGCTGGTATTCATTTCGTCTGCTTTTGCGAGTGAGTATTCTCGGCTTTTACCCCTGCTGGCTGAACAACTTTCAGTACCTGTAATGATTGGATGTAGTGGCGGTGGTGTAATTGGCACTACAGCTGGAGGAGAAACCCAAGAATTAGAAGCAGAAGCTGCACTTAGCTTAACTTTGGCGCATCTGCCAGGGGTGAATATGCGAGTTTTTCATGTTCTGGCAGAAGAATTACCTGATTTGGATAGTTCACCAGATGCTTGGATTGATTTGATTGGCGTGCAACCATCTCCAGCGCCTCAGTTCATTTTGTTATCTAGTGCCTTTTCTTCAAGAATCAATGATTTATTGCAGGGACTGGATTTTGCGTATCCTGGCTCGGTGATCATAGGGGGACAAGCTAGCGCTGGGGGTTTGGGTGGTCGGATGTCCCTGTTTTGTCACGATGCCTCTGGTGAGTTGCACCAACGCTTGTATCGTGAGGGAACAGTCGGTTTGGCTTTGAGTGGCAATATTGTTTTAGAAACAATTGTGGCTCAAGGATGCCGTCCTATCGGTCAGCCGATGCAAGTCACAAAAGCCGAACGCAATATTATCCTGGAACTAGATGAAAAAGTACCTTTGGTAGTGTTGCGAGATTTGATTGCTAGTCTCAGTGAACAAGAGCGAACACTGGCACAACACTCTCTGTTTGTGGGCATGGCAATGGATGAATTTAAGCTTTCTTTACAGCAAGGAGATTTTTTGATTCGCAGCATCCTGGGAGTAGATCCGTCTGGAGGCGCGATCGCAGTAGGGGATGTCGTCCGTCCTGGTCAACGCCTACAATTCCACCTACGTGATGCCGAAGCCTCCGCCGAAGACCTGGAATTACTCCTAGAGCGGTATCAAAATCAACAAATTGCCGAACCTCCAGCCTCTGCGGCTTTAATGTTTTCCTGTGTGGGGCGTGGCCAAGGGCTTTATGGCAAGCCCAATTTTGATTCGGAGTTATTTAGACGTTACATCCACGATATCCCCGTAGGTGGTTTTTTCTGTAGTGGAGAAATTGGCCCTGTTGGTGGCAGTACTTTTGTACACGGTTATACCTCGGTGTTTGGGATTTGCCGCCAAATTAGTGCTGAGTGCTGTTAGCGGTAGCGGGGCGTAAAGCCCTGCGGGCAATGGCTGCGCTTATAGCCCGTGCTGAGTGCTGAGTCAGGAATTATTATTTATCCCCTGCTCCCCTGCTTCCCCTAATAAAAGGGTGCTGTTGTTATCGATGAAGGTGGGAATACCACCATTGGCGATCGCACTATAGGTTTGAATATGGTGTCGCACTTTTTGGGGAAAATGGGGATAATCTAACACAGCATCTCCATCAGCAATAGTTGCCCAAAAGTCGCGCAGACTAGGTGCTAATTCTTCTGCCTGTGTTACTGAGAGGTTTAAGGGGTGCTGAGTCAGTAACTTAACTAGAAATGGGAAAGAGCGATCGCCCATCCACTGCCGTGATAAATTTTGCAGGTTGGGGAAATCGGGTACTGATTCTACGCGATGCGATAAAATTTGTAACCATTGCCTACCGTGGTTATCTTGTTGAAACTCTAAAACCCGATAAGGATGAGGATAACTAACTAAAGAACCAGTGGTGATGTCATAAACACCTTCTGAACAAGCCACATCCTGAATGTGTAAATGTCCTGTAAATACTAGCTTGACTCCGTAGTACCGTAAAATTTGTAACAGTTGGGGGGCATTCTCCAACATGTAGCGATTTCCTATAGGATGGCGCGATTGATGAGGCAGATGCTCAACCACATTGTGATGCACCATGACCAGTACCACTTCATTTGCGGCAGCTGCTAAGACTTCTTCCAACCAGATTAATTGTTTGGTATCCAAACGTCCGATCTGCTGACCTTGTTCATTAAAAAAATTAGAATTCAGTCCAATTAGCCGGACTCCAGGCAGCAATTGATGAGTATAGTAAAGTTGCTGAGAATCTTCATAGCCAAACTTGCGGTAATAGTGGGGAAAATCAGCAAAACCAATTGATTGCTGATTTGCCATCAAGACAGGAACATCATGATTACCAGGAATAACATAGGTGGGAAAAGGTAGCTGAGTTAATCTCTCTTGTAACCAGGTATGATTCTCCGGTTCGCTATGCTGAGTTAAGTCTCCTGGAAGCAAGAGGAAATCTAAATTAAGTTGTGTTAAATGTTCTATTACACTTTCAAAAGCTGGAATACTAGCTTCCACCAGATGAAAACGACTAGGATGATCCCAAATGGTATGAGGAAGCGCGATATGCAAGTCGCTAACTACGGCAAAGCGAAAGTTTATAGACATTGATGTGACGATAATGTTAAAAACAGGATGAAAAAATCTCTTTTCCACAAAGTATAACGCTTGCTGGGAAAACCTGTGTAGTAGCAACTAGATTTAACACCTTTAGACATTTAGTCCCAATGAAATTACCCAGTAAAAATCAATGACTAAAAATATGGAATAATATAGGAGTTACGCATTGACAAAAAATTCCATTCATGTGTATTAAGCAGCACAAGTATTGGTAAGATTTTCTACAATGTAATCACGCACAACCAAAGTGAATAAGTTCCTTTGCAATTCATACCAAT